>Ga0207675_100000752_pt1 | contig 32270 bp, 29 predicted proteins | sample KBSSwiS42_FD_184305 | JGI IMG/M metagenome (GOLD analysis project Ga0207675, IMG submission 184305) | Switchgrass rhizosphere microbial communities from Kellogg Biological Station, Michigan, USA - KBS Switchgrass S4-2 (SPAdes) (version 2) | ecosystem: Host-associated > Plants > Roots >...
CTCGACGCGCGCAGCTCGCGGCGGAACTTCAGCGTGTCGCGCCACATGAACAGCGAGGTGAGGTAGTACAGCGCCTTGAAAATGCGCAGGCGGCGCAGCGTCTTGCGCGCCTCGAACACGTGGCCCGAGAGCATGGACACCATGGCTTCTTCGACGCGCAGCACGTTGCGCGGATTGGCGAACAGCCACGCCAGCGCGGGCGTCGTGAAGCGCACGATGAACCAGGTGAATTCCTCGAGCCCGGCGCGGATTTCGCGTTCGTAGGCGCGCTGCAGCGGACGTTCGCGAGCGCCCGACAACACCGCGTCGACCAGCTCGGCGACACGCGTCGCGCTGTGCATGGCCAGATACACGCCGCTGGAAAAAACCGGATCGACGAAGGCCGAAGAATCGCCGGCCATGATCCAGCGCGGCCCGCTGTGCTCGCGGCATTCATACGAATAGTTGCCGGTGGCTTCCAGGTTGCCGTGCAACTTCGCGTTGAGCATGCGCGCCTCGAGCGCCGGCACCGAGTGCAGGATGCCCATCAGGAAATCTTCCAGCGAACCGGTGCGCTGCTTCATCTGCTCGGGCGGCAGCACGGCACCGATGCTGGTGACGTCGTCGGTCAGCGGAATGAGCCAGATCCAGCCACGGCCCGCACCTTCGCCGAAGCGGTAGATGCTGATGTTGCCGGCCCAGGGCGCGGCACGCCGTTGCACGCCGGTGAAATGCGCAAAGATGGCCGCACTGCGGTGCTGCGCGTGGCGCATCTTGAGCTTCAGCGCGCTGCCGAGAAAGGTGTCGCGGCCGGAAGCATCGATCAGATATTTCGCGCGCACTTCGCGCGTCTGGCCGCCGGAATCGCGCACCGTGACGCTGGCCGAATCGCCCGAGGTCGTGGCGGAGACGACTTCCGTATTCTCGTAGGTGCTCACACCGGCGCGTTGCGTGTTGCGAAACAGGATCTCGTCGAACTGCTCGCGCTTCACCTGGTAGGCATAACCCGGCAGGCGTTCCAGCGATTTCGAGAAATCGAACACGTTGAAGCCGCGCTCGTTGTCGGCCGGAAAGTCCGCCGCCGGCTTGCGCACGCCGATGCGGTCCACCTCTTCCAGCACGCCCAGGCGTTCGAGAATGGGGATATTCATCGGCAGCAGTGACTCGCCGATGTGGAAGCGCGGGTGGCGGCTCTTCTCGAACAGCTGCACGGACCGTCCGCGGCGCGCCAGCTCGGTAGCCGCCGTGGTACCCGCCGGACCCCCGCCAATGACGATGACGTCGCAGTCCAGGCTGCGATTTGCGTGCTTTTCTTGTGACGTCATTGGAAAGTGATTGCCCCTGCCGTGGCTATAATAGCCGCCTTCTTTCAGCACATACGAGAGCCGCTGCACAAAGCCGCCGCCCATGAACACCACGCAGTCACCCCTGGAACACGACGTCGCATCGATGATCGTCACCACGCTCAATCTCGAGACCGTCAAACCCGAGCAGATCGACCCTGCCGCACCGCTATTCGGCGCTGGATTGGGTCTCGATTCCATCGACGCGCTCGAGCTGGCCCTGGAAATCTCCAAGCGTTATGGCTTTCAGCTGCGCTCCGACGACGAGGACAACCGGCGCATTTTCGCCTCGTTGGCCAACCTGTCCGCGCACATCGAAAAGAACCGGGCGAAGTGACGTGAGCTGGCCGGGCTGAGCCTCGAACGGATTCGGCGTGCAGCCGCTTCACATCAAAGCTTTCACGGCCACCTGCGCTGCCGGCGCGGGCCGCGCCGAATTGCAGCGCGCACTCGATGCCAGTCGGACCGGCCTGCGCCGCAACGATTTCGGCCGCGATCCGCTGGCGACTTTCGTGGGCCGTGTGGCCGGCGTCGAATCGGCACCGCTGCCGGCCGAACTATCCATCTACGAATGCCGCAACAACCGTCTCGCGTGGATGGGGCTGCAGCGCGACGGCTTTCTCGAGGCAGTCGCCGCGGCCCGCGCGCGTTACGGCGCCGATCGCGTCGCGCTGGTGCTCGGCACCTCGACGTCGAGCATCGGCGCCACCGAGGAGGCGTATACGCGCCTCACGCCGGCCGGGGAATTTCCCGACGACCTGCGGTACCAGGCGGTGCACACCCCGCATTCCACCGGCGAGTTCCTGCAGCGCGCGCTGGCGCTGAACAACGTCGCGGTGACCGTGGCCACGGCGTGTTCCTCGAGCGCCAAGGCCTTCGCGCAAGGTGCGCGCCTGCTCGATCTCGGCATTGCCGACGCGGTCGTGGTCGGCGGCGTGGATTCACTCTGCGGCAGCGTGTTGTTTGGATTCAATTCGCTGCAGCTGGTGTCGCCTGAACCCTGCCGACCCTTTGACGCCGCGCGTAACGGGATCAACATCGGTGAAGCCGCGGCTTTCGCGCTGCTGGTACGCGCGGACGACGCGCAGCGGTCGTCGGACCCGCATCTGGTCGGCTACGGCGAGTCGAGCGATGCGCATCACATGTCGACGCCGCATCCGTCGGGCCGCGGCGCCCGCATCGCCATGACCGATGCGCTGGCGCGCGCCGGTGTCGAAGCACGCGATGTCGACTACCTCAACCTGCACGGCACCGCCAGCCAGAAGAACGACGAGATCGAGGCGCAAGTCGTCGCCGAGATGTTTCCGGCCACCCTGCACGCGAGCTCCACCAAGGGCTGGACCGGTCACACGCTCGGCGCCGCCGGCGCACTCGAAGCCGTGATCACCTTCCTGAGCCTGGAATCGGGACTCATGCCCGGCAACCTGAATTCGCGCCAGCTCGATGGCACCTGCGGTCCGCAGGTACGGCTGGAGAACGCGCGCGGCGCGGTACGCCACGCCATGAGCAATTCATTCGGCTTTGGCGGCAGCAATTGCGTGCTGTTGTTCGCCGCGGCAACCCGGCAATGACGAGCCTGCTGGCCACGCCGGCGCGTCTCTACGTCAACGGGGTCGCGCTCTGGGCACCGCGGCTCCCGGGATGGGAGCGCGCGCGCAGGATTCTCGCGGGCCATGAGCCGCCACCGCTCGAGTCCGCGGCGCGCCCCGCGCCCGAACTGCTGCCGCCCACCGAAAGGCGGCGCGCGCCGGACACGGTTTCGGTGGCACTCGAGGCCGCGCTCTCTGCCTGTCGCTCCGCGCAACTCGAACCGGCGTCCCTGCCGTGCGTGTTCAGCTCCATGCACGGCGATCTCGCGATCACGGACTACATGTGCGCGACCATGGCGTCGACGCCGGCGCTGGTCTCGCCGACCCGTTTCCACAATTCGGTGCACAACGCGGCGGCCGGTTACTGGACCATCGCAGCCGATTGCACGCGCCCCTACACCGCCCTGTCGGCCGGAGATCAATCGTTCGGCGCCGGGTTGCTCGAAGCCAGCGTGCAGGCCCTGGCGGGCGGCGAGAACATCCTGCTGGTGGCCTACGACATCGACGCGCGCGGCCCGCTCGCGCCCGTGGCACGCAGCAAACACCTCCTGGCGTGTGCGCTGATCCTCTCGCCCGTACGCGGCGCCCACGCACTGGCTGGTTTCGATCTGCGGCTCACCACCCGCTCCAGTGCCGATTCCGGCCCCGCCCCCAGCCTGGCGCGCCCGGCCAATGCGGAGCTGGTGGCAGGCAACTCCACCGAATCCTGCCTGCCCTTCATGGAAGCGCTGGCGCTCGGCGGCCGGCACGACATCCTGTGCATGGCCACACCGACACTCGGCCTCGAATTGAAACTGGAAAACCTGTGAGCCGTGCCGACGTGCTCATCGTCGGCGGCGGACTCGCGGGCCTGACGCTGGCCCTGCAGTTGCGCGCGCGCCTGCCACGGCTGGCCATCACGGTGCTCGAACGCGATGCGCATCCGGCGCCGGAGGCGGCTCACAAGGTGGGTGAATCGACGGTCGAGATCGGAGCTAACTACCTGGACACCGTCCTCGGCTTCGACGCGCACCTGCGCGAGCGCCAGCTGCGCAAGTTCGGTTTCCGGTTCTTCTTCAGCGAGAACGCCCCGGGCATCGACGCCGTGACCGAGCTCGGCGCCAGCCGCTACCTGCAGACTCCCGGCTACCAGCTCGACCGCGGCATCCTGGAGAACTTCCTCGGCGAGCAGGCGCGTTCGCAGGACATCACGTTCATCACCCGCGCGGTGGTGCGCGAGATCAACCTTGCGGAGAGCGGTGAGCATTCCGTCCGCTACGAGCAGGACGGCCGGGAGCTGGCGCTCACGGGCGACTGGCTGGTCGATGCCAGTGGCCGCGCGGGGCTGCTGCGCCGCGAGCTCGGATTGCAGATCGACAACGGCCACCACGCCAATGCCGCCTGGTTCCGGCTCGCGACTCGCATCGACATCGACGACTGGTCGCAGGACGCCGCGTGGCACGCGCGCTGCGACTACCGCGAGCGCTGGCTGTCGACCAATCACCTGGTCGGGCCCGGCTACTGGGTGTGGCTGATCCCGCTTTCCAGCGGCTCGCACTCCGTGGGCATCGTCGCCGACGAGGCCCTGCATCCGCTGCGCGAGTACAACAGCTTCGAGCGGGCACTCGCGTGGCTGCACGCGCACCAGCCGCAACTGGCGCGCGTCGTGGAAGCGAAGCGCGACACGCTGCAGGACTTCATCGCGCTGCGGCGCTTCTCGTATGGCTGCAAACGCGTGTTCTCGCCGCGCCGCTGGGCGCTCACCGGCGAGGCGGGGCTGTTCCTCGACCCTTTCTATTCGCCCGGCACCGATTTCATCGCGATCGCCAACACCTACATCACCGAACTCATCGCGCGCGACCGCGCGGGCCAGTCGATCGAGATGCATGCCGGCATCTACGAGCAGATCTATTTTTCCTTCTACGAAAGCACGCTGGCGCTGTATCGCGACCAGTACGCGATGTTCGGCGACGCCGAAGTCATGCCGGCCAAGGTGATCTGGGACTACACCTACTACTGGGGCATCCTTTGCCAGTTCTTCTTTCAGCGCAGGCTGACGGATATCGCGGCGCTGTCGCGGCTCAAGCGCGAGCTCACCGCGGTGCAGGCGCTCAACCTGCGGGTGCAAACCCTGCTGCGCAGCTGGTCGGGCGCCGGGCGACCGGTGAATCCGCCGCGACTGCTGGACCAGGCCGCCCTGCCGTGGTTCGCCGAGCTCAACCGCAGTCTGCGCGATCCGCTCGACGAAGCGGCATTCGACGCGCGCCTGCGGCACAACTCGAAGCTGCTGCACGAACTGGCCGCGGAGATCGTGACACGGGCGCGCGCCACCGCGCCGGCCGCCGACCTCGCCGCGGTCGATCGGCTGCTCGGGGAATTCGCGGCTCCGGCCGTGGCCGGGACGCTGTTGTTCGAACCGGCAGCCTGAGCGCTATTTGACGGTCGCGATGGCCGCGATACGCCCGGTGGCGATCGCCTCGCCCGCATGGTGCGCGGTGAATTCGTACTGCCAGTTGCCCGCATTCGCCAGCAGGCTGCGCGCCGTGATTTCCAGCTCGCCCGCCAGGTCATCGAGGTAGTCGCGCCTCAGGCTCAGGTCGCGCACCGAAACCAGCAGCGCCGGTTGCGGCGTGCCGCCGGCGGCCACGGTTTTCAAGCCGCCGTGAATCGCCATGGCCTGCGCCGCGAATTCCGCCAGGTGCACGCTCGCCAGCCGCCCGTTACGCCGCAACGGGTTGTCGGCGGCGCGATGCCGCGTGGTCGCGACCCGGATCTCCGCGTCGTCCCAGCGCACCACGCGCTCGATCATCAGCGCGGTGCCCTTGTGCGGCAGCAGGCCGGCGATGTCCGTCACGGGATTCATCGCGGCGCCCGCTCGCGGGTGAGCAACAGCGCCAGGAAGAAATTGGATATCACGCCGAGCGAGACGGTGACGCCGATGGCCTGCAGGATGGGCACGGTAGATAGTCCGAGCAGCGCGAAGACCCACAGGGTAGTCGCCGAGCAGACCAGCAGCGCATGCAGAGTGCGTTGCTGCTCGGCGGGTTCGGCCGCGGCGTGTTCGAAGAACAGCGCATAGTCGAGACCGAGCCCCGCTGCCAGCACCAGCGACACGAGGTGGAAGAGATTCAACGACACGTCGCAGGCGCGCAGCACCGCGAGGATCACCAGCGTGGTCAGGATCATGGGCGCGAGCACGCGCAGCACGCGCGATACCTTGCGCAACGCGCTGGCGATGACGATGACCAGCAGCACGGCGGCGATCTCGAGGCACATGATGATATGCGCCCGTTGCGCAGCGACCAGCTGCTCGGACGCCGCCTTGAGATCGAGGAAAGTCACGCTGCCGGCGTGCACCGCGGCGAGATTTGCCATGGCCCCTGGGTCGTGCACGTCGTAGAGGCTGATCAGTCCATACCAGCGCCCGTCGCGCGCGAACAATGCGCTGCCGAGGCGTAACGCCAGCGGCGTGTCGCGCAGGTCCGCGCGCGTCAGCGGCGGCAGCGAACGGGCGCGCTCCACGTCGGCGACGAACGGTTCGAACAGGCCGTCTTCGAACGGCGAATCCGCCGTGGCGCGCGCCAGCATCGCGCGCAGCGGCACTGGCGCGGGAAGCGCCGCCTGGCGTCTGCGCTGCAGCTCCGCGCTCGGCAGGTACTGCGCCGCGTGTTCATAGGAACCGATGGCGCGGGTCTGCGTCGCGCCGGTCAATTCGCCGTCCAGGCTTTCCAGGTTCGCGAGCACCGCATCTTCGCTCTCGCCGCTCGCCACCAGCATGTACCGCAGGTCGGGCGTGGCCATCTCGCGCCGCAGCTCCAGGTCCTTTTGCAGCAGTTCGGGTGGCACCGGCGTGAGCCGCGACAGGTTGTTCTGCCAGAAGTCGGAGTGCCGCAGGAAAAACACGGCGGCGGCCGCGATCGGAATCAGGGCGAAGAGAAACCACGGTCGCGGCAGCCGTTCGATGCGCCGGTTCAGCCGCGCGAGCACCGCCGACTTCGCGGGGTCGTATTTCATCTGCGGCACGACGCGCGGCAGCAGGTAGCGGGTGGTGAGACCCGCGGCCAGCAGGCCGGTGATGGTGAGGCAGGCCACCTGCGCGAGCCCGACCACTCCCGATACCAGGAAGGCGAGGTACGCAATACAGGTGCTGGCGACCCCGGTCGCCAGTGGCGGCCACACGCGCCGCGCGGTGTGCAGCGCGGATTCGTGTGGTTCCAGGTGGCTGAACAGGTGCATCGGGTAATCCTGCGCCACACCGATCAGCGTGAAGCCGAATGCCAGCGTCACACCGTGCACGCTGTCGAACAGCGCGCTCACCGCCGCGAGCCCCGCCAGTGCGCCGGTCGCCAGGGGAAGCGCGCCCAACAAGGGAAAGATCGGCCGGCGGTAGGCGAACCACACCAGCAGGATCATGCCGAGCGTGTCGGCCGCGCCGATCCACGTGGCCTCGTATTGCGTGCGATCGCGAATCACCGAGGAGAAATAGCCCGTGCCGCTGACCGTGAGCCTGGCGGTCGACGTCTCGCGGGCGCGCGCGAACTCGTCGCGCAACGCCGCGAGCGCCGCGCCCTGGCCGTCCGGGTCGAAGGCGGCAGCACGGGTCTCCACCAGCAGCAGCGCGCGTTTGCCGTCCGCCGAGAACCACGCAGCGTCGATGTGATGCGGCTCGGCGCGCGGTTGCCAGCGTGAGGCGAGGTGCAGGATCTCGAGCGTCGGATCGCGGGGCAGCCATTCTTCGAGGAAGCCGGCGGCCGGTGAGGCCATGTCGGCGACGCGATCTTCGAGTTCCGAGGTCAGGCGGGCTTCAGTCAGTGGCCGGGCGTCGAAAGAATCCGTGATCAGGTAGCGATACGGCAGCAGGGTGTCGGGAATGGACGGCGGCGCCTGTCCCCCATTGGCCACGAAACCGAATTCGGCGCGTTGCGCCAGTGCGGGCGCCAACCGCTTCGAGATCGCCGCGAGCCGGCCAGCCTCGTCTCCTTCGACGGCCAGCAGCAGCAGTCGCGACGCGGGACTTTCGCCGATGTTCTGCACCAGCAGCCGCTGTCCCTCGGTGCGCGGCGCAGGCATGAACAGTCGCAGGTCGGCGGAGATCTTCAGGTGTCCCTGCACCCACGCCACGCTGCCCGCCAGCAGCGCAATCCACGCGGCGAGCAGTAGCCAGCCGCGCCGGTTCATTTCCCGACGGGCTCGCCCGGCTTGGCGGGAGCGCGACAGGTGCGCTCCAGGTCGGCCCGCGCCGGCAGCCTGGCCTGCGCGGCCTCCGTGCCAGCGGGCTGCGCTCCGAGCAGGGTAAACGCGCCATCGCCGTCCGGCTCCAGCGCCTGCAGGCAACCCGGGCGGTCGCCGCTGCCGAACACTTCGATGCTCGCGAGGTGTTTCACCAGCTGCGCGTCGCGCGGTTTGAGTGTCAGCGTCCAGCGGCTGGCGTCTTCCTCGAGCGTGACCTCGAAGTCCTGCTGCAGCGGCACCAGGTGTCCCTCGAGCAGCGCGCGAAAACTGCCTAACAACACTCGCAATTGCGGTGCGCGCTGCAGCGACAGCGTGCGGGGCGGTTTGTCACCGCGCCGGATCCGCACCTGGTCGCCGGCAACCTCGGTGACCTCGCGGTATGGAGCGTCGACGTTGCGGACCAGGGTGCCATCGCCGCGATATTCGAAAGTGCCGCTGGTGCGCAGGGGTTTCTTCAGCAGGTGCGAGAAGCGGTATTCGACGAAGGCGGTGGTCACCGGGGGCGTGCGCCGCAGCTGCCGCTCGAAGTCCTCAAGTGCGCGGCCCGACGCCACCGTGCTGATCGTCAGCACCGCGCAGAGGAGCAGAAATCTTGGCACGAGACGCATCCCAGAAATCGTAGAGGTTGAACCAATTGTACGGGGCCAGGCGCGCGAAATGCTCCATCCGGCCCGCGAAGCGCTGGATCACCTCGGCGAGCGCCGAATTGCGCAGCTTCCGGTCGCGCGGCAGTTCGAATTCGAAGCGTTCGAAATGCAGGTCATAACGATTCCCGCCGTGATGCAGCCCGAAGGCCAGCACCACCGGCACGTGCAGCGCGCTGGCGAGCAACCACGGCGAAATCGGGAATGGCGCCGGTTCGCCGAGGAAGTCGGCCAGGATGGCCTGGTTGCCGGGACGCATGCGGTCGGCCAGCGTCGCGACCACGGAGCGCTTCTGGAAAGCATTGTGCATTTCCAGCACCAGCTCCTGCCCGGGTCGGCGGGCGTCGATGATCGTCGAGGCCAGTTTCGGATTCAGCGCATTCAGGAGCGTGGTGATTCCGGCGCCCTGGCCCTGGTCGAGCAGGATGCTGATGGGCACGTCGGGGTTGCGCAGGCTCAATACACGCAATGCGTCGAAGCTGCCGAGATGCGCACCCAGCAGCAGCGTGCCTTTCCCGCCTTCGAGTGCGTCATCGAGTTGTTGGAGCCCGGTGATGCGCACGTCGAAGCGCGAGAAGCGATCGGCCATCAGGTACAGCCGGTCGAGAGTCACGGTGGAGAAATACAGGAAGTGTTTGTAGACCTGGAAGATGTTGGGGCGCCGGCCCAGCACGCGTTGCAGGTAGAGACGCGACGCGGCCCGCTCCGGCCCGCGCCGGATCATGAAGTACAGGGCCGTGAAATATGCGATCAGGCGCGCGGTCGGCCGGCCAACCCTGAAAGCCAGCGTACGCAGCAGCCACAATGCGAAGCGTCCGCCGCCTTCGGGTCGCTGCTGCCATGGCTGGACGGGTGCTGGATTTTCAGTCATCGCCATCCCATTCGAGCACGCCGCGCGCGATCCGGGTTGCCTCGCATTGGATATCGAAGGCGCAGCGGCGCGCACCGGGCTCGAAGCTCAGCTGTGCGTGCTGCAGCGGCGCCAGCGGCGTGAAGAACTTGGCTTCGCGCACCCGCAGCCTCGATGGCGCGAGCCCGAGTACCTGCGCGACTTCCCGCGTCACCCACTCCAGCAGCATGACGCCCGGCACGATCGGGTTGCCGGGAAAATGCCCCTCGAACACCGGGTGCTCCGGCGGCACGCTCATGCTGCGGTTCACGACTTCAGCCATGGCCGACTCTTTCGTCGCGCAGCGCCGCCGCGATGTTGGGCATACGCGTGCGTGCCTCGCGGATGAAATGCAGTGGATTGCGGAAGCGGTAGTCGGGAAAACGCCAGATGCGTATCGAGAACTCCAACACGAACAACGCGCCGATGAGTAGATAGGTGCCGGTATTGCTGAACCAGGCGAACGTGGCGGGAGACACCGGCCAGCGCGGCGTGAACCCGGCCAGCGCGATCAATCCACCCGGGTCGAGCGCGGTGATCAGCGCGCCATTGACGAGCGCGATGCCGCCGAGCAGCAGGGCCCAGGCCCAGGTCACGCGGCGCGCGTACTGCAGGATTTCATCCGCCGGTATCGCCGGCGCGTGAAAGCCGCGCGCCACCCGCTCGACCAGCGGCGTCCGGCCGCGACGCAGCGTGCGGCCGAAAGTCCAGCCGATGACCGCGGGAATCAGCACCGGTGGCAACAGCAGCGGCAGCGGCGGCGCACCGCGCGCGATCGCCACCACGATGGCCGCACCGGCGGCGGCCGCGATCATCCGCCACCTGATGCGGTGCGGGCCGCGGATCGAAGCCACGGTGAGCAGCACCAGGGCGGCCACGGCGAGCGCGGCCAGCGCGGCCGAGTGATGCAGCAGGGCGAGGTGCGCGGCGACGAGATAGGCCAGCGTGAGCGCGACGAATAGCCACGGGCGGGCAGCGGACATGCGAAAAGGCGTTCGTTACCGGTGATCTGAGCGGCGCCGATCATACCCTTCCGGTCGCCCGGGGCACCGGCCACACCTCATCGAAGTGGGGCCCGCTGTCGCAAAAAGGCAAGGGGTTGCCCGTGGGCATGGCTGCGGGGAATATGCGCCACGGCCGGGCGGCGAATGGGCTCAGCTCGCCGCAGGTCCGCAATAAATCGCTCGTGTCCCGGGTCTTACTCGCCCGGTAGTCAACACAACAACCCGGAGAAGTCTCATGAATCTGAAGACCATCGCCATTGCCTCGGCCGTCGGCAGCCTGCTCGCGCTGGGCAGCGTCACCGCGTCCGCCGGCGACGATGCGGCAAAGGAAAAGTGCGCCGGCATCGCCAAAGCGGGGCAGAACGATTGCGGCAGCGCCAACCATTCCTGCGCTGGCCAGGCCAAGGTCGACAACGATCCCTCCGACTGGAAGTACACGCCGAAGGGCGAGTGCGAAAAGATGGGCGGCAAGGTTGTGAAGCCTGAAAAGAAGGCCTCGTAATCGACGATGACACGCCTCGAAACGCGGGGTGCGGTCCAGGGACCGATTCCGGCACGCGCCGGGATCGGTCTTCGCTCGCCCCACCACGAATCATTGCTGGCAGAGCGGCCCGCGGTGGGCTTCATCGAGGCACACACCGAAAACTACTTTCACGAGGGCGGCGGTGCAATGCGCGCGCTGCTGCGCGCCCGCGCTAACTATCCGCTCAGCCTGCACGGCGTCGGCCTGGGCCTCGGGTCGGTCGACGGGGTGGACCGCGAACACCTGGCGCAGGTGAAGCGGGCCATCGCGCGCTTCGATCCCGCGCTGGTATCCGAACATGCCTGCTGGGTGCGCGCGCGCGGCGAATTCTTCAACGACCTGCTGCCGCTGCCCTGCACCGAAGAGGCCGCGCGGCTGCTCGCCCGGCAGGTGGCCGAGGCGCAGGATTTCCTGGGCCGTCAGCTGCTCATCGAAAACGTCTCGGCCTACGTGGCGTTCGAACATTCGCCGCTGCCCGAGTGGGAATTCCTCGGCGAAGTCGTGGCGCTGTCGGGCTGCGCGCTGCTGCTCGACGTCAACAACATCTACGTGAGCGCGCAAAACCTCGGACTGGACGCGCATGCCTACATCGACGGCCTGCCGGCCGGCAGCGTGCGCGAATTCCACGTCGCCGGGCACGCGCGCAACGGCAACGTGCTGGTCGACGATCATGGTTCGAAGGTGTGCGACGCAGTCTGGGAGCTGCTGCGCCGGGCGGTGCGGCGATTTGGCCCGCTGCCGACGCTGGTCGAATGGGACAACGACATTCCGCCGCTGGCGACGCTGGTTGCCGAAAGCCAGCGCGCGGACCAGATACTCCGGGAGCGCCGTGGCCTCGCTGCGTGAAGTACAGGATTCGTTCGCCGCGTCGCTGCGCGATCCAGCCGTGGCCTGCGCCGTACTGCCGCCGGCAAATCTTGCCGTCTATCGAAACAACGCCAGCCACACGTTTCGCAAGTCGCTCGAGATCACCTACCCGGTCGTGCGTCGCCGCGTCGGCGAGGACTACTTCCGCCAGTTGAGCGCGCACTACCGGCAACGATTTCCGTCACGCAGCGGCGACCTGCATTGGTTCGGGCGCGACTTCGCCGCATTTCTCGACGACTATCTCGACGACAGCGGGTATCGCTGGCTCGCGGATCTCGCGCGCCTCGAGTGGTCGGTGGCGGAGTGTTCCGTGGCCGCGGAGCGGCCCGCGATTTTTGCCGACGTTTTGACGCGTTACGCCGCGGCGCAGTTCGAACACCTGGTCTTTCAACTCCAGCCCTCGCTGAAACTGCACTCCTCGGCGTTTCCGGTGTTCACCCTCTGGTCGACGAACCAGGTGGAGAATGCTCCGCCGGTGGATCAATCACTGAGTGGAGAGACGGGTATGGTCCGCTTGCGTCACGAATCAGCGGAAGTGCGGACGGTCGACGCCGGCCTCTTTTCTTTTCTATCCGCCCTCGCCGGCGGCTCCTCGCTCGGCGACGCCATGAGCACCGCCGCCCTCGACGGCCGCGCGCTCACCGACGCCCTCGGATTTGTTTTCCGGGAAGGCCTCGTCTGCGCGCTGACGTTGAACGAAGCGCGCTGACTCTTCGTGCGACTCGGTGGCGGAGGCAGGGGACATCGTCCTGATGTGACCCCTGCCCCCGTTTTCTGCCCCATCCATAGGGCATATCTGTCTTTGAGCCTCATTCGCCGAAGCGATACGCGACGCGCATTCCGTAGGTGCGCGGCGGATCGAAGAACGCACGAGCGACGCCGGGAAATCCGGCGACACCGCCCGCGCCAGGCTGATTGCCGCGCAGATCGACGTTGTTCTTCACCGCTTCGTCTTCGACGTTCTGTACGAACGCTTCGATCATCCAGTGCGTTTCGGACTCGTAGCGCAGGCTGGCGTCCGTGCGCGTGTAGGCGTCCTGGACGTCGGACAGACGATTGAAGTCGGTCAGATACATTTCACTCTGGTACTTCGTTTGTAGACGCGGGACCAGCCGGCCTCCGTTAGCAAAATGGAAGGAATGTTCGTACACCAGCGCAGTGGTGTATTCAGGCGCAAACGGCAGCTGATTTCCACGGAGATTGATTACCGGTGTCAGTGGGTCGTTGACCACGTAGTACTGCGAATCGACCGTCGGGTAGTCGAGGTACTCCGCGCTGAGATATGTGAAAACGCCCTGCAGCGTGTCGTTCGACGCGAACTTCCACAGCAGCTCCGACTCCAGGCCGAAGATGCGGGCGCGCGTGGCGTTACGCGTCACCTGCTGGTGAATGCCCGCGGAATTCCACTCGATGCGCGTGCGCAGGATGTCGGAGTAGTCGGAATAGAAGCCGACGGTGTTGAGCGTCATCGAGCCGTCGAGCAGCGTCGCCTTGAGGCCGACTTCGTAGTTCACGACTTCCTCGGGGTTGGCGAACGTTCCGCCATCCTGGATCACGCCCGACTTGAAGCCCGTGTTGGTGAGCGCGTAGCCGAGCAGGTCGCTGCCGAAGTCGTATTCGAAGCGCGCCATGTAGGTGAACTTCGACCACCGCTTGTCGACGTCGTTGTGCGCCGTGATGCGGCAAGTGCCGGGCACCGGGGTGGTCGAATCGGGGTTCGGCGAGAACGGGATGTCGGCGGTGGCGATGCCCGCGAGCGTGAAACCGCCGTTGCCGATGGTCGCGTTCGGCGTCGGGCACACGATGTTGATGCCGCCGCGGTCCCCCTTCGTGTCCTCGGTGTAGCGCGCGCCCGCGCTCACGCGCGAAGCATCGTCGAGATGCCAGGTGAGCTGGCCGTATCCCGCCCAGGACGACAGCGAACGATCCGGCTGGATGAACGACTGCGAGTAACGCACGTCGCCCGCGTCCGCGACGCCGGGCACGCTGCCGCGATCGTCGGCAGTGTCGACGTCGAAGCGGATGGAATTGTTCTCTTCGTAGTAGAAAGCGCCGGCGATCCAGTCGAGACGACCCACGTCGAGCGGCTTGAGCTGGAACTCGTGCTGCGTGGAGACGAAATCCGCGCCCTGGGTGCGGCGCTCCTCGTTGTACGTCGCCTGCAGCGGCGGGTTCGGCAGCGCGCGCAGCGACGGATCCAGCGCCACGCCCACGTCCTGGTCGCTGATGTTGTCGCGCGTCATGTGCGCGTAGCCGAATAGATAGCTGGCTTCCACGGCGGAGCTGCGAAAATCGGTGCGCAGGTGGAAGGTGTCATTGGTCATGTCGAGCTGACCCGGCGAGGTGATGAACGCGGAGCGCAGCTCGTGTCCCGGCGCGGGGGTGAGGCTCACGGGAATTGTGCCGGCGCCGCGGTCCGCGTAGTGCTCGGCGGACGCGAAGATCGACCACGCGTCATCGGGCTGCCACAGGCTCGAGAGACGGAAGGCGAGCTTGTCGCTGTTGTCGTAGCGCGGCGTCGAGGGCGTGACATCCGAGCCCGGCAGGAAGTCGATGTAGCCGTCGCGCGTCTCGACGAAACCCGCGGCGCGCACGGCGAAAGTGTCGCCGACAGCGATGTTCACGTGGCCCTTGAGACGCTGCAGCTCGTAGTTGCCGAGCGTGAGATCGAGGGTGCCGAAGTTGGCGTTCAACACCGGCTTGGCGCTGACCACGTTGATCACGCCGGCGTTGGCGTTGCGGCCAAACAGCGTGCCCTGCGGGCCGCGCAGCGCTTCCAGTCGATCCAGGTCGTAGAGGGTGAGCGTCGCGCCCTGCGGGCGCGGCGAGTAGAAGCCGTCGACATGGAAGGCCACCGCCGCGTCGCCGACCTCGGTGCGATTCGTCGACACGATGCCGCGCATGGCGAGATCGAAGGCGGCCTGCGTGGAGCTCAGACCGATCTGCAGGTTCGGGATCAGCGTGGTCACACTCTTGAGATCGGTGACCTGCTGGCGCTCCAGAGTACGCGAGGGCAGCGCCGTGACCGCGACTGCGGCACGCTGCAGATCCTGGTCGCGCTTTTCAGCGCTGACGATGATTTCTTCGAGGGACGCCGAGCAGCAATCCGCGGCGCGGAAATCGCCGCTCTCGCGCCCGATGTCGGTGCGCCGTGCAAGGGGCGGTGCGGGCAGCGGCGGCGGGGGCGGGGGTGCCGCCGCCTGCTGTGGCCGCCGCAGGATGCTGATGGTGCGGTCGTTGACGACCTGGAACGTGAGCCCGGTGCCCGCGAGCAATCGGTCGAGAGCTTCGGAGACTGGCCACTCGCCCCTCAGCAAGGAGGTTTCGATCCCCTGCACGGCCTCGTAGTCGAACAGCAACTGCTGGTGCGACTGCTCGCTGAACACTTCGAGGGCGTCGGCGGCATCCTGCGCTTCGATGTTGAAGGCGTGGATTTCCGTCTGCGCGCGGAGCGGGCCGGCCGCCGCCAGTGTCAGCAACACCAGCAGCGCGACGTTAGGCCGGACACGCGCGTGAATACACCCCATCGAAAGCCCCCAATCGAGATCGCGAAACGCCTGCGGCACCCCCTGCCACGGCGTTTCGACTCACGGTGGCCGCAAAACGATGGCGTCCGGATTCGCGGACTCGATCTCGAGTCCGAAGGCGCTGGCCAGCGCCGCCGCGAAACTTTCCGGATCGGTGGCATTGAAGGTTCCACCGACACGCAGCGTTGCCAGGGTGGGGTCGGCGAGCGCGAGATGCCGGCGGTTGTAGCGATTGAATTCGGCGATCGCTTCGTCGAGCGTTTCGCCGCGGAACTGCAGCTTGCCCGAGGTCCAGGCGAAGCGGCGTTCGATGAGCTGCGGTTCGACGCGGCTCACGGACATGCGATCGGGCAACAGCACCGCGGCCTCGCCCGCACTCAGCGGCGGTACGTGCGGCACGCGTGCCGTCGCGATGGCCACGGTGCCTTCGGACACCAGCACGTCGATCTGCTTCGACTCGCGCAGGCGCACCGAGAAGGCCGTGCCCACCGCGCGCACGTCGGTATCGGACGCCGTGACCACGAACGGACGGGTCTTGTCGTGCGCGACCTGGAAGCGCCCTTCGCCGCGCAGCAGCCGCACTTCGCGCCGCTCGCTGCCGAGGCGCACGCGCACCTGGCTGTCGGTGTTCAGGTCGATGACGCTGCCGTCGTCGAGCACGATGCGCGAGAAATCCCCGACGCGTGTTTCGAACTGGCGCCAGCCGAGTTTCTCGTGGACGAAGTAGCCGCCGGCCAGCACCAGCGAGAGCAGCACGCTCGCGGCGAGGGCGAGGGGCATGCGCGGCCGCCGCTGGCGCAGCAGGTCGCGATCGACGTCACGATCCAGCGGTCGCACCGCGCGCAGCCGGTCGCCGCGTTTCCAGCCCGCTTCCAGCTTGAGGTACACGACCCGGTGACGGATGTCGGCATCCAGCCAATAGTTGAAGGTGGCTTCTTCTTCGGCCGAAGGTGTGCGCGCATCGCGCGCGGCCAGCCAGCGGCTGGCTTCCTCTTCGATCAGCTCGTCCGCGGTCATCACGTACGCTCCGCACGCCGCCTTGTCCGCTCGAACCACGGCGAACGGCGCTCGGCCACCGGCGAGGTCGCCAGCGCCGCGCTGCACAGGCGCATGCCCTTGGCGAGGTGCTGCTCGACGGTGTTCTCGGAAATCTTGAGCTCGGCGGCGATTTCCTTCTGCGAAAGTCCGTAGACCTTGCGCAAGGTGAATACCTGGCGGCAGCGCGTCGGCAGGCGCGCGACCGCCGCGGTCAGCAACGCCAGCTCCTGGTGGGTATTGACGATTTCGTCCACCTGGCCGCGCTCGTCCAGCAACTCGAGCTGCTCGAGATCGGCCACGAGTTCGATCGGCACCACCGAACGGTGCCGCAGCCACGAGAGCGCGACATTGCGCGCCACGGTCAGTGCGAAGGCGCGGATGGAACGGATTTCCTCGCGGTTCTGCGCCGCGCCGGCCTGCAGCAGGTGCGTCCAGGTCTCCTGCAGCAGCTCGTCCACGTCGGCGGAGTTGCGCGTGTAGCGATGCAGACAGGCGCGCAACACCCCTTCGAATTCCAGGGAGGCGATCAGGTAACGATCGTCGGCGCGGTTCATTGCGGAGCCGATGGTACACATCCTTAAGGAGCTGGCGCACTCAATTGATGACAGCGGACAGTGCTTTCTTTAACAATGCGCGGCGCCGACAACTCCGATCAGAACAACACAAACATGAACACACCCGAGGCGCGCCGCCCGCTGGCGAGCCGATCCACACGCTGGGCCGGATTCCTGTCCTCCGCTGCGGTGAAGGCAGGCTTCTCCGCAGATGGCATTTCTCTGTTATCGCTGGTTTTCGCCGCCGGCGGGGCCGCAGCTCTGCTCTTCGTGCCACGGCCGTGGAACCTGCTGGCCGGCGCTGCCTGCGTCCAGCTGCGCCTGCTGTGCAATCTGCTGGACGGCATGGTGGCCATCGAGGGCGGCAGGAAGTCCCGGGTGGGCGCGCTCTACAACGAGGTGCCCGACCGGGTGGCGGACTCCCTGTTCCTGGTGGCGCTGGGTTATGCGATCGGGATTTCCTGGCTGGGCTGGCTGGCCGCGCTGGCCGCCGCCGTAACCGCGTACATCCGCGTGCTGGGCGGAACACTGGGCCTGGCGCAGGATTTTCGCGGCCCGCAGGCCAAACCACATCGCATGGCGGTGATGACGGCCGGTTGCCTGCTCGGCATCGGCGAGTATTTCCTGTACGGCTCGCAATACATCGTGGAAGCGGCGGCCTGGGTCATTGCCGTGGGTTCGATCGTCACCTGCGGCACCCGGCTGCGGGCGATCGCCAGCCAGTTGAAGGCACGCTGAGTTGCGTCCCACGGGCGTATTGCTGGTCGGGGTCGTGAAGCTGCTGGTGGGCGCGTATGGGCGCTGGATCGGCAGCGCTCCAGGGCCGGCGCAACGGATCTACTTCGCCAACCACACCAGCCACATCGACACGCTCGCAATCTGGTCGGCACTGCCGCGTTCACTGCGGCGTTCCACCCATCCGGTCGCGGCGCTCGACTATTGGGGCAAAGGGCTGAAGCGTTACATCGCGACGCAGGCGTTGGGCGCCGTGCTCATCGACCGCTCCCGCCAGGATCCGAATGCCGATCCGCTCGATCCGCTGCGGATCGCGCTGCGCGCCGGAGATTCGCTGATCATCTTCCCCGAAGGCACGCGCGGCGCGAGCGCGGTACCGGCACCGTTCCGCCAGGGGTTGTTCAAGCTCGCGGCGGAGTTTCCGGCCGCGGAGCTGATTCCCGTGTATCTCGACAACCTGCATCGCAGCCTGCCCAAGGGCGCGCACCTGCCGGTACCGATGGTGTGCACCGTGCGATTCGGCGCGCCGCTCGCGCGCATCGAAGCGGAGGGCCGCGACGCCTTCCTGGTTCGCGCGCGCGACGCGGTGATCGGCCTCTCGAGCCAGGCCGCATGAACACCTGGCTGGCATCCATTCCGCGCGAGTTCTTCTGGCTGTTCGGCAGCCTGGTGGCATTACTCGCCATCGCCTCGGGTGCGGCGGCCTGGCTCAGGAGCCGTCCCGCCGGCGAAAAAAAGGCCGCGAGCCGCGCCAACCTGGTGGCGCGCATCAACGCCTGGTGGGTCATGGTCGCAATCCTGGCCGTTGCCTTCCTGGCGGGATCGACCGTGACGCTGATCCTGTTCGGGCTGGCGTCGTTTTTCGCCTTGCGTGAGTTCGTGACGCTCACGCCGAGCAATCCGGGCGACCGCCTGCCGCTGTCGTTGTCGTTCTTCGTGGTGTTGCCGCTGCAGTTCGTGCTCATCGGCCTGCATCGCTACGGCCTGTTCGCGATCTTCATCCCGGTATGGGCCTTCCTGCTGCTGCCGTCGATCGCCGCGATGCGCTCGGACGTCGACGATTTCCTGTCACGCAGCGCCAAGCAGCAGTGGGGACTCATGGTGACGGTGTACAGCCTGAGCCACGCGCCCGCGCTGCTGATGCTCGACATCCCGGGTGCCGCGGGGCGCGACGCGCTGCTGCTGTTCTATCTGCTGCTGGTGGTGCAGATGAGTGACGTCATGCAGTACGTGTTCGGCAAGTTGTTCGGCCGCACGAAGATCGCGCCGGTGGTGAGCCCGTCGAAGACGGTGGAGGGATTCGTCGGCGGCGGTATCGCCGCGACGCTGATCGGTGCCGCAATGTGGTGGATCACGCCGTTCACGCCGCTGGTCTCCGGAGTGATTTCGGGAGTGATCGTGGTCATGGGTTTCCTCGGCGGCCTGACTTTGTCGGCGGTGAAACGCAGTCTCGGCGCCAAGGACTGGGGCGTGATGATCGAGGGCCACGGCGGCATGCTGGATCGCACCGATTCGATCTGTTTCGCCGCGCCGGTGTTCTTCCACATCGTGCGGTTCTTCTACACCTAGATCAACCGCGGCTGCGTCGCGGCGCGCTCGAGGTCCAGCAGCGCCGCTTTCACCGGCAGCCCGCCGCCAAAGCCGGTGAGCGAGCCGTCGGCACCGATCACGCGATGGCAGGGGATCACGATCGGGATGGGATTGCTGCCGTTGGCGAGACCCACCGCGCGTGAGGCCCCGGGATCGCCGAGCTCGCGCGCCAGCGCACCGTAGGTCGTGGTATCGCCATAAGCGATGGAAGTCAGGCGCTGCCACACGCGGCGCTGGAATTCGGTGCCGCGCGGATCCAGCGGCAGATCGAATGTCTGCCGTTGTCCGGTGAAATATTCTTCGAGCTGCCGGCGCGTGCGCTCGAGCACGGGTGAACTGCGGTTCTCGAACCCTTGCTCATCGCGCGCGGCCGCACGCACCGCGTCGCGGCCGCGCTCGAACACGATACCGACCAGCAGATCGCCGTCGGCGATCAGGCGCAGGCGTCCGATGGGTGATTCGATGTCCTGGTAATTCATGGCGCAAGCCTACCAGCGGCCGGCGCGCACGCGACCCGAAAGCTGCGGGATGATTAAAGACCGGACTACTTGCAGGGTCCGACCTTGGGATGCCGGCCCGCGACGCAGCTGCCCGTGTCGATGTACAGCAGGCGCGGTCCCGCGCTGCCGTCGATGATGGCCAGCTGGAACGGCTGCAGCTTGTGCTTTTTCGTTTCCACGAAGCCGTAATGCCACAGGCCCGTGCGGCCATCCGCGGCGGCCGCGTTGGTCACCTGGTCGTAGGGCGCGACTCCCGTGGAATCGGCGAAGAACTTGTAGACCTTCTGCTCGAGGACCTGGCGAATGTCGGCTTCCTGCTGCTTGCGCGTCTGTTCATCGAAGCAGTCGAGCAATCCGGCCTCGTCGCGCTGCCGCGCCAGCGTCGCAATCTTTGCGATGAACGCGTCGTGCGTATCCGCCTTGACGGCCATCTTCACGCTGGCAGTCGTGTTCGCCGACGGGATTCCGGCCTTCGCGATCTCCAGCTGCCGGCGCAGCATGGTGAGCTCCGGCGACTTCGGGTCCGATATCGGCTCCAGCAACTTGATCGCCGCGGCATACAGTTCAGCCGCCTCGGCAAATTGCTGCATGTTGAAGAGCGCCCACGCCAGCGTATTGCTGAATTCCGCCACCTGCGGCGCCGTCGGATCCAGCGCGCGCGCGATGCCGAGCGCACGCCGCGCGTATTCCTCGGCGGCTCCGTAGTGTTGTGCGCCGATTTCCACGATGGCCATGCTGTTGAGAGCGATCGACAGGTGCGGGCTCTGCGCGCCGTAGGCCTGCTCGACCAGCGGCAATGCCTTTTCGTAGGCCGCACGTGCCTCGGGGAGGTTTCCCGCGGCGTAGCTGACCTGCCCGAAGTTGTGCCAGCTCGTACCGAGCACGCCTGGGCCGAGTGCTTTCTGGTTGGCGACCGCGAAATCGAGCGCACGCCGTGCCGCCGCCACGGTTTCCGGCGTTGCCTGGTGGTTGGTGATGCGCGCAGCCTCGTTGAGGCGGTTCCATTCGGCTTGAACGTCGTCCGCGGCGGCGCCGAGCGCGGCGTTGCCCGCGACGAGCAGGCCAACGGCGACGAATCGAACGATCGACATCATGCACTCCTTCAATCCAGCATGGTGTAGATAGGCTGTTGTTCGCGGCGGCCGACCTCCTCGAGGGCCGCGATCACGTCCTTGCGATCCATGAGCGACTGCCAGCGCTTTTCTTCGGCGATTTCCTCGGGAAGTCGCGGGCGATCGCGGAACTGCTGCGCAGAGTAGAGCGCGTCCAGTCGCTGATCCGGGTCGCGCAGTCGCGAGACGAACAGCGCAGCCGCGCCGTCGAGATCGCCCCAGTCGAGCATGACGAGCTGCCAGCTGTCTTCCGCGTCGGCACGATTCTCGCGCATGAACGCGAACACTTTTTCGGCTTCGTCACGCTTGCCGAGCTGCAGGTAGGCCCGCAGCCGCACGTGCTGCAGCTGCATGCGGCCGTACCCGGAGAGCTGCTTGCCCCAGTCGATGCCGTCGAGCGCCTTCAGCGCGTCTTCGGGCCGGCCGACATAGTTGTAGGCGAAGCCCAGGTTGATCGCCTGGCTGACTTTGTCTGCGTCGCCTTCGTGGCGCCGCGCCGCTGCTTCCTGCGACGCGAGTGCTGCATCCCACTGGCCGAGGCGGCGCAGCGCGCGCGACTTGTTGTCGTAGATCCAGTCCATCTGCTCGGTGGCGTCTTCGTCCTCGAAAGCGGGCTTGTCCTTCGTGCCCCTGGCGTTCTGCGCCACCGCACGATCGGCCAGCTCGATCATCCGCTGGAAGTCGCCGACCAGGTACAGCGCGTATGTGTATTGCACCAGCGGTGCGAGCTTGCGCGGATTGGCGCGAGTCAATTCACGCCAGCGTTTCGCCTCCGCCTGCGCGGCCGCCGCGATGTCGAATGCCTTCGGTTCGGCGCGCAACAGCGCGTCGTAGCGGCGGTCGATACGCATGCGCACCAGCGTGTTCGGGTCGTCGATGCGCTTCAGCACCTGGCGCGCACGCTTGAGATCCTGTTTCTGCAGCGCGTCCAGGGCGAGGTCCTCCCAGAGCCCCGCGGGTTGCGCGTTCCATTCCAGCGTGAATCCGGCGGCAAACAGGGCCTCGAGCATGTCCACGTGCGCCGGGCCGAGCTGCCTGTCCTGTTTCAGCTTGTAGGCGGTGCGCTGCACGAGGTGCGCGTTGACCTCGGCGAGCGATTTCGGCCAGCGTTTCGCCAGGGTGGTGATCGCCTTGCCGGCGTCTTGCCAGTTCTCCACCCAGTACGCGAGACGGGCACGCATGGCCCAATGTTCGGCTGCTGCTTCGGGGTATTCGGTGGCCAGCACGATGAACTCGTGCGCGCCGAGAAAATCTTCGCGTCCCGAAGCGGCAAACGCCGCGAAGTACAACGTGAGGAATTGCACGGTCTGCGGCAGCGCTTCGAACTGCGGGTTTCGCAAGGTGTCGTCGAACGCCTGGCCTGCCTCGACGAACTTGTCCGCCAGCAGCGCCTGGCGGCCGCGTTCGATGGATTCGTACAGCGCGTCGGCATTGCCTTCCGCGGACACGGCCGGCGTTGCGGCCCGGCCCCCGGCGGAGAAACAAACGGCGCAACACAACAGGATCGCGGCAATCACCCCGCGGGACGGCTGGAGCATGGCTTTCACGTTCTAGTTAGTAGCGCCGCGTCGGCGGCGTGTCGCGGCCCAGTATCGCAGTTCCGGGGTGACTCACCCGGAAATGTCGATTCCGACCTGTAAAGCTCCCTTGACAGGTCGTATTTCGATGTGTAAAGCTTCCTTTCCATACAGAGGAGGCTAATCGTGACATCCAAGATCCGTCGTTATCAGTTCGAACTCGGCATCGCGCTCGTCATCTATTCCGCGCTGGTGGTGGGCAGCAACTGGATCTACAACACGTTTCACCCCGACGGCGCGCTCAAATACGCAGTCGCCGTGTTGCCCATGCTCGGCGTGGTGGCGATGGTCGCGGCCATCCTGCGTCACGTCCGCAGGCTCGACGAATTGCAGCAGCGCGCGACGCTCGAAGCGCTGGCCTTTGCCTTCAGCGTCTCGGCCTTTGGCTTCTTTGCCTGGGGATTCGCCGAAAACGCCGGCGCACCCAAACTGCCGACCTTTGCGATCTGGCCGATCATGGCCGGCCTGTGGTGCATCGGCGGCTTCATCGCCCACCGGCGTTATCGCTGAGTCGCCGCGATGAAAAACCACGTCAGGAAACTTCGCGAAGACCGCGGCTGGTCGCAGGGGCAGCTCGCCGAGGCTCTGGAAGTTTCCCGTCAAACAGTCAATGCGATCGAGAACGGCCGGTACGACCCCAGCCTGCCGCTCGCCTTTGCACTCGCGGCGCTCTTCAAGCTGCGAATCGAAGACATCTTCACGCCCTGATCTGAAACTCGAGGAGAACTTACATGTTTCCGCGTAATTTCCGCGCGGCCGGGATGCCGCTGCCCATACTTTTTGCCCTGTGGCTGATGATTTTTTCATCGCAGTCGCACCGGGCGTCCGCCGCCGAGCCTCAGCCCACACCCGCCGCGAGCATCGAGGGTGTCTGGCAGGGCACGATCGTGCTGCCGACCGCGAAGCTGCGGCTGGTGCTGAAAGTTCGCCGCGATGCCGCCAGCGGTGCACTCGGCGGCACGCTCGACAGCATCGATCAGGGTGCGCGGGACTTGCCCATCGACGTGCTGACTTTCCAGGACGGCAAGCTGCACCTGGAAATGAAGGCCATCGGCGCGCATTACGAGGCGGAGCTGTCGGTGACGGGGAATGAGCTCTCGGGCAACTGGTCGCAGGGACCGGGCTCGCTGCCGCTGTCATTCAAGCGCGACGCGAACGTGCCGGTGCTGAATCGTCCGCAGGAACCGATGCGGCCGCTGCCCTACCCGGAAATCGAAGTCAGCTACGACAGCGCGCCGGGAGTGAAGCTCGCGGCCACGCTCACGCTGCCGGCGGGCAAGGGTCCGTTTCCGGCGGTAGTGCTGATCACGGGCTCGGGTCCGCAGGACCGTGACGAAGCGCTCGCAGGTCATCGCCCGTTCTACGTGCTCGCCGACTATCTGACGCGCCAGGGTATCGCGGTGTTACGCGCCGACGATCGCGGCGCGGGCAAGTCGACCGGCAATTTCTGGGCGTCGACACCCGTGGATTTCGCCACCGATGCGCTGGCCGGCGTGAAATTCCTCGCCGCCCGAACCGATATCCGCAAGGACCAGATCGGGCTCATCGGCCACAGCGAGGGCGGACTGATCGCGCCGCTGGCGGCCGCGCGCGACGACGCGCAGGCGAAGCGGATCGCCTTCCTGGTGCTGCTTGCGGGCCCGGGCGTGCCGCTGGCCGACATCCTCGACGAGCAGAACCGGATGGTCCTGGCCGCGCAGCAGGTTCCGGAGAATTACATCGAGGCCGACCAGGTCATGCAGCGCCAGCTGTTCGAAATCGCGCGCACCGATTCCGACACCGCACACGCGGCCACCGTCATGCGCACCGCGCTCGAGGCTTATGTAAATACTCTGCCCGAGCCGACGCGTACCCAGATGAAGGCGCAGGTCGAGATGAAGGTGCAGCTGATGAACTCGTCCTGGATGCGCTGGATGCTGAAGTACGACCCCGCTGCAACCCTGCGCCGCACGAAGATACCGGTGCTGGCGTTGTTCGCGGGCCGCGACCTGCAGGTGCCCGCCGCGCAGAGCCGCCCGCCGATGCAGGCCGCCCTCGGGATCGGCGGCAACAAGGCCAACCAGGTGATCGAGTTACCCGGCCTGAATCACCTGTTCCAGGCGGCGGCCACCGGCGCGCCGGCCGAGTATTCGCACATCGAAGAGACCCTGAACCCGGGCGCGCTCGAAATCGTCGGCGAGTGGATCGTGCGGCGCACCGGCGCCGAATGACAACGTAAACATCGTGCGCGGCGCGTGCGGCAGGGTTGTTTGTTCGCCGTGCACGACAACGTTGTCGGAAACTTTCCCATCGTTTGGATGATTTCCCTTATGGACACCTGCTTGCCACACGGGGATAAATGGCAGGCGAAAAGGTAGCGGTAACATTTTTCGGCAGAACAAGACGAGAGCAGGCGAATTCTGTTACCGCCGTGGTTCATGGACTAACTACTCGTCACATCAACGAGGGGGATTTCTATGTTTTCAGGTCTCAGGAAAAGAGCTGCCGCCCGCAAGTTCGCGGCCGCAGCGCTGGTCTGCGCCGCCGGATTCTGCGTGTCTCCGGCCAACGCACAGACATGTATCGGCTCGCCGCAAACCGGCAACAACAACGGCAACTTCTTTTCATTCTGGAAGGACAGTCCGGGCAGCGTGAATTTCTGCATGTACGCGGGCGGGCGGTACACCTCCAGCTGGAGCGGCATCAACAACTGGGTCGGCGGCAAGGGCTGGCAGACGGGCTCGAACCATACGATCAACTATTCGGGCAGCTTCAATTCACCGGGCAATGGCTACCTGGCGTTGTACGGCTGGACCACGAACCCGCTGGTCGAGTACTACATCGTCGACAGCTGGGGCAGCTTCCGGCCACCTGGAGGCCAGGGCTTCATGGGAACCGTGACCAGCGACGGTGGCACGTATGACGTCTACCGGGTTCATCGCTCGAATGCGCCGTGCATCACCGGCAACAACTGCAATTTCGACCAGTACTGGAGCGTGCGGCAGTCCAAGCGAGTGGGTGGCACGATCACCATCGCCAACCACTTCGGCACGTGGGGCAGCCTCGGCATGAACCTGGGTCAGCACAACTACCAGATCATGGCCACCGAGGGATTCCAGAGTAACGGCAGCTCCGACATCACCGTGTCCGAAGGGGCCGGTGGCGGCGGTGGTGGCGGCGGCGGTGGAACCAAGAGCTTCACGGTGCGTGCGCGCGGCACGGCCGGCGGCGAGTCCATCACGCTGCGGGTCAACAACCAGGTCATACAGAGTTGGACGTTGACCACGAGCATGGCGAACTACACGGCCTCGACCACGCAGAGCGGCGGCATCACGGTGAACTTCACCAACGACGGCGGCAGCCGTGACGTGCAGGTGGACTACATCATCGTGAACGGCCAGACGCGGCAGTCGGAAGCGCAGAGCTACAACACCGGGCTGTACGCCAACGGTCGTTGCGGCGGCGGTTCCAACAGCGAGTGGATGCATTGCAATGGAGCGATCGGCTACGGCGATACGCCGTAAGCCTTTCTGCGTTGAAAGGGTGGACGCAAGTCCACCCTTTTTTATGGCCCGGGCTTTGGCCGCCGCAGTTCGGCGATGGCTTCGGTCGCCGCGCGCACGCCGCTGTCGTGGGCGCCGTGCGCCGTCGAGAAATCTCCCGGGCTGGTCGCCTCCCCGGCGAAGAACAGCCGGCGCTCGAACGGTCGCGCCAGCCGTTGTCGCGCGCTCACGCAACCGGGCAGCGCGTAACTGTAGGCGCCGCCCACGTGTTTCATCCGGCTCCAGTTCGAGGCTGCCAGCGGCCTGAGCCGCGCGCGCACTTCTGCACCGAACAGGCCGCTCAGCTGTCCGATCGCGAAATCGAAGCCGGCGGCGACACCCTCTTCGCACAGCAGTCTGGCGCGTTCGCCGCCGAAGAAACATTCGATCACGGGCCAGCCGAAGGGCCGGATGTAATAGGACGCGGTGCGTTCGTCGCGCGGGTTGCCGGTCACGTGGGTCTCGTTCTCGAAGGGCGCATCGCCGGTGATCTCGAGAAACAGCTTTTCGTTGAGGCCCAGCGGAAGCTGCGCCGCGGCCTGCCGCCACGGATCGAGCTCCTTCGGTAGTTTGATCGACTCACCCGCGAGCACCGCGGTCGAGACGCTGAGAATCGCGGCGCGCGCCCGCACTTCACCCGAGGGCGTCGCGAGGATCACGCCGGAGGCATCGAGTACGATGGACTCGACCGGTGTCGCCAGTTGCACGTCGATGCCGCGCGGGAAACTGCGCGCGACCAGCGCACCGAGACCGCTGCGCAATCGCCAGTTGCTTTCGCTCGAAGCCTCGTCATAGGCCACGTAGTCCGCGGCGGAAAGCCGCTCGAGGCTGGCGCCGCTGATGAAACTCACGATGGCGCGGATGTGCGCGTTCCAGGCACCGCCGGTGTCGAGCGCGTCGGCGGCTCGATCGTTCGCGGGCGGGGTGCTCGCGAGTCGATGGGTCCAGGCTTCGAAGGCTTTCCAGGCCTCGGCCTGTTCCGCCTGGGTGAATCCCAGGTTGCGAAACTGCGCGCCCCACGCGGCGCGAGATTGGTCGACGGCAGTGCCGGCCGCCCTGGCAATCGAGACCCAGGAGTTGCGGTCCGCGGAGTGCAGCCATCCGCAACCCAGGTCCAGATCCAGGCCGGCGATTTCCTGCGTATGAGCGCGACCGCCGAGACGCGAACTGGCTTCCAGCAGGAGGGTCGAGAGCCCGCTGCCCGCGAGCCGCCGCGCGGCGCCGACGCCTGCGGCCCCGCCACCCACGATGACGATGTCGACCAGGTTGCTCAGAAGAGCCTGACGCCCGTGAGTCCGGCGAGCCGGCCCATGAGCTCGTCCTGGAAGCGCACGTCCAGCGCCTGCGGCGCGGGTTTCTGCTTTTCGCGATGGAACCAGAGGCTGCCGCTGGACTTCGCCGCGGCGTCGTCACTGGTGGCCAGCCACGTCTGGGTGAGATGTCCCTGCTCGAGATCGTCGGGCGCGCCGCGCCCGCCCATCTTGGTCGGCACCCAGCCCGGGTCCACGGCATTGCTTGCAACGCCGGACCAATGACGGCCGACCGCAAACGCCAGCGCGGTCACGTAGAGCTTGCTCTCCGAGTACGCGCGATAGGTGTCCCAGGGGCGCTTGTTCCAATCGATGTCGTCGAAGGGGCCTTCACCGCCGCGATGCATGCTGCTGCTCAGGTAGACCAGCCGGCCGGGGCGTTCGATCAGTCGGGTCAGCATGTACGGGGCCAGCACATTCACCGCGAGGACCCTGGCATGTCCTTCCGGTGTCGCGCCCCGGCTCGATTCGCGGAAAATGCCGGCGTTGTGGATCACGGCGTCCATGCGCCCGATCTTGTTCACCTGGTCCGCGAGGCCGCGAGTCTGATCGGCGCTCGCCAGGTCGCCGATGACCACGCCGGCGGAACGCGGCGCCAGATCCGAGAGTGCGCCGGCGCGCTCCTTCGAACGTGCGTGCAACACGACCTGGTGGCCTTCTTCGATCAGCGTCTCGGCCGCGCCGCGGCCCAGGCCATCCGTGGATCCCGTGATGAAGACGCGACGCATGGGACCATCCTTTGCGCGTGAGGCGGGCGCGGAAAACGTCGACGTCAATGGCAGGGCGGACGCTGCCGCCACCTGGAGAAGCAAACGGCGTCGTGTCGATGTGCCTTTCTTCATCCTGGGCTCCCGGAACGCAAACCCATCAGGCCTCGGCGGGATGCGCCGAGTTCCCGGGCCATCGGACCAGCGCATCCACGACGTCTTGCGGGTGCGTCAGAAGAAGGTTGTGTTCGGCCGCCCCATGACTACCAGATGTGCACCCGCTCCTCGGGCTTGAGGTACATCTTGTCGCCCGGCTTCACGTCGAATGCCGCGTACCAGGCATCCATGTTGCGCAGCGGGTAGGTGCCCCGCGCGCCGAGGGGCGAGTGCGGGTTGGTCAGCATCAGCTGACGCAACGCGTCGTCGCGCATCTTGGCCCGCCAGAACTGCGAGAACGACAGGAAGAATCGTTGATCGCCCGTGAAGCCGTCGATGACCGGCGCGGGCTGTCCCTTCAGCGACAGCTGGTAGGCGGTGTAGGCCATTTCGAGGCCGCCCAGGTCTCCGATGTTCTCGCCCATGGTGAGCTCGCCATTCACACAGGCGCCCTCGAGCGGGCAATACGTGTGATAGAGCGCCCCGAGATTCTTCGTGGTCGCCAGGAATTTGGCATTGGTCTCCGGCGTCCACCAGTTGCGAACCTTGCCGGACGAATCGAACTCGCGCCCCTGGTCATCGAAACCGTGGCCGATCTCGTGGCCGATGATGGCGCCAATGGCGCCGTAGTTGACCGCCGCATCTGCATTCGGGTCGAACATGGGCGGCTGCAGGATGCCCGCGGGGAAGGTGATCTGGTTCTTGAGCGGGTTGTAGTACGCGTCCAGCGTCTGCGGGGTCATGTCCCACTCGCTGCGATCCACCGGATCCTTGAGCCGCTTGACGCGACGCTCCCACTCGAACAATCGCGCGTTGCGTGCATTTTCGAAGTGTTTGCCGCGCTCGACCACCAGCGCGGAGTAGTCGCGCCACTTGTCCGGGTAACCCACGCGCGCTTCGAATGAATCGAGTTTCTTGAGCGCCTCGGCGCGCGTGGCGTCGTCCATCCAGGCGGCTTGCGTGAGGCGCTGTTTCAACGCCGCCCGCAGGTTGCCGATCAGGTCCTCCATCTTCGCCTTGTTCTCGGGCGGGAAATGCTTGCGAACGTAGACCTGCCCCAGCCCTTCACCGATGGAGTCGTCGAGCATCGCGATGCCGCGCTTCCAGCGGTCGCGTTGCTGTTCGATGCCGCGCAGCGCCTTGGAATGGAAAGCGAATTGCGCGTCGTCGAAGGCCTTGGGCAGATCGGTGGCGTATGCGTCGACGAAGTGGAACGTCATGTAGGCCTTCCAGTCGGCCATCGGCTCGCTGACCAGCAGCTTGCCGCCGTCGCGGATGGCCGTGGTCTCGTTGACGATGAAATTCTTCGCGTCGCCGAGACCCACGCCGCCGAGCACCACGTCCCAGTCGACGCCGGGCACGTATTTCTTGAGTGCGGCGAGATCCATCGGGTTGTTGGTTTCGCTGATGCTGCGCCGCCGGGTATCGGTCCAGGCGACCTGGGCAATCTTGTTTTCCAGTGCGATCACGCGCTTCGCCGACGCCGCCGGGTTCGGATCCTGGAGGAGCTCAAAGATTTTCGTGACGTAGGCGAGATAGGCCGCGCGATAGGCATCGAACTTCGCGCCCTTGTTGATGTAGTAGTCGCGGTTCGGCATGCCGAGCCCCGACTGCGTCACCCACACGGTGTAACGCGTGGGATCCGCCGCGTCCGCATCGACACTCACGCCGATGGGCGCCTGGAAGTCGATCGTGCCGACGAGCTTCATGAGGTCGGCCCGATCCTTCGCGTTGGAGATTTGTTCCAGGTAGGGTTTGATCGGGTCGAGCCCGCGCGCCTCGATACCGGCTTCATCCATCCAGCTCGCGTAGAGGTCAGCCACCTTCTGGTCGACACTGCCCGGTGCATTCTTCGCAGCGGCCAGCTCATCCACGATGGCGTGCAGGTTCGCCTCGTTCTTCTCGATGACGGCATTGATCGTGCCGTTGAAGCTCTTGTCGGCGGGGATCGTTGCGGTGTCCAGCCACTTGCCGTTCACGTAGCGGTAGAAGTCGTCACCGGGCTTCACGCTGGTATCCATTTGCGTGACGTCGACACCGAAGGTTCCGATCGCAGGTTTCGGCGCCTCGACGGGTTTGGGTGGCTCGGGCTGTTTGCCGCAGGCCGCGAGCAGAGCGGCCGCGAAAAAAATGCTCAGTTGGCTGAATCGCATGGATAACTTCCGTGCTGGTCGATGGCGCGCAGGGTACTCCGTTTTGCCGGTGCGACGCGCGACCAGCGCCGAGACGTCCCGAATCAGCGCCAAACTGAAGGCGCGCCGGACGGATGGCGGCATTCATGCATCCAGCTCGGGCGGACGCGAGGTCGCGCAGGGCCAGTGGCAAGCCCTGCAGTTCACCGCGGTTGCCGGGTGACGGCGTTGAGCCGCAAGTCCGCGCGAGTAGTTAGATGTCGAGGTTGGCCACGGCCAGCGCGTTCTTCTCGATGAACTCGCGGCGCGGCTCGACCTGGTCGCCCATCAGCGTGGTGAAGATTTCGTCCGAGGCCAGGATGTCTTCGATACGCACCTGCATGAGCCGGCGCGTCTCGGGATTGATGGTCGTGTCCCAGAGCTGCTCGGGATTCATCTCGCCCAGGCCCTTGTAGCGCTGGATGGACTGTCCCTTGCGGGCCTGCTCGATGAGCCAGGCCATGGCTTGCTTGAACGAACCGACGTCTTCGCGGGCTTCTCCACGCGTCACGTAGGCGCCCTCGCCGATCAGTCCGGCCAGTGTCTTGCCGAGCTCGACGATGCGGCGGTATTCGGCGGACTCGAAGAATTCCCGCGGCAGGGCTTTCTCGCTCACCGAGCCGTGTTCGGTCTTGCTGACCAGGACCCGCGCCGCGTGGCCATCGACCTGGCGAATGTCCACGCGATAGCTGCGCGGGCTGTCGGACAATGAATTCAGGTGCTGCGTGAGATCGCGCGTCCAGTCGCGCATCCAGTCGAGGCGATCGAATTCCGCGGGTGTGACCTCGGGCATGTAGATCAATTGCTCGAGCAGGCGCTCGTCGTACCGCCGCGCCCAGCGTTTGATGATTGCCTGCACTTCCATGTACTGGCGAGCCAGCGCTTCGAGGCCCTGGCCGGAAAGCGCGGGCGCGCCGCTGTTGACGTGCAATCCACCGCCATCGAGTGCCGAGGCGAGCAGCATGCGATTGAGCTCGGCCTCGTCCTTGACGTACGTCTCCTGCTTGCCGCGTTTCACCTTGTACAGCGGCGGCTGAGCGATGTAGACGTGACCGTTGGTGATGAGTTCGGGTACGTGGCGATAGAAGAACGTCAGCAGCAGTGTGCGGATGTGCGAGCCGTCGACGTCCGCGTCGGTCATCAGGATCACGCGGTGGTATCTCAATTTCTTGAGATCGAAATCGTCCTTGCCGATGCCGCAGCCGAGCGCGGTGATCAGCGTGCCGACTTCGACCGAGGAAAGCATCTTGTCGAAACGCGCTTTCTCGACGTTCAGGATCTTGCCCTTGAGCGGCAGGATGGCCTGGGTGCGGCGATCGCGGCCTTGCTTGGCGGAGCCACCGGCCGAGTCACCCTCGACGATGAAGATTTCGCACAGCGCCGGATCCTTCTCCTGGCAATCGGCGAGTTTTCCGGGAAGCCCCGCGATGTCGAGAGCGCCTTTGCGACGAGTCATCTCGCGCGCCTTGCGCGCCGCTTCGCGCGCACGCGCGGCGTCGATGATCTTGCCGACGATGGCCTTGGCTTCAGCCGGATGTTCGAGCAGGAACTCGGAAAGTTTTTCGGCAACCGCGGCTTCGACGATGCCCTTCACTTCCGACGAGACCAGCTTGTCCTTGGTCTGTGACGAGAACTTGGGATCCGGGAGCTTCACCGAAAGGATGGCCGTGAGACCTTCGCGGGAGTCGTCACCCGTGGTCGGGATCTTCTCCTTCTTGGTCGC
>Ga0207675_100000755_pt1 | contig 32180 bp, 24 predicted proteins | sample KBSSwiS42_FD_184305 | JGI IMG/M metagenome (GOLD analysis project Ga0207675, IMG submission 184305) | Switchgrass rhizosphere microbial communities from Kellogg Biological Station, Michigan, USA - KBS Switchgrass S4-2 (SPAdes) (version 2) | ecosystem: Host-associated > Plants > Roots >...
ATTTCGGCCGAGATCTGGCACCTCAAGACGGCCTACAAGGCGAACTTCGGCAAGATGCCGGAAGTGCTGCGCCGGATCGAGGCGGCGCGGGCGCGCGGCGTCGACGTCGCCGCCAATCAGTATCCCTACACGCGGGCGTCGAACGGGCTCGACTCGTGCCTGCCGCTGTGGGTGCGCGAGGGCGGCTTCGAGAAGACGGCGGCGCGGCTGAAGGACCCGGCGACGCGCGAGCGCGTCAAGCGCGACATGAACGACGCGAACGCCACCACCTGGGAGAACCAGTGGTACGGCTCCGGCGGCGGCGACGGCGTGATGGTGTCGACCGTGCTCGATCCGTCGCTGCGCAAGTACGAGGGGATGACGCTGACCGACATCGGCAAGGCGATGGGGAAGGATCCGCGCGACGCGGTGATCGACCTGGTGCTGGCGGACAAAGGCGAGACGTCGGTGGTCACCGCGATCATGGACGAGGACGATGTGCGGGCGGCGCTGAGGCATCCGCTGGTCGGCGTCGGCACCGATTCGGGCGCGAAGGCGGAGGACGGCAAGCTGTCGGAGTCGAAGTCGCACCCGCGCGCGTGGGGATCGTTTCCGCGCATCCTCGGCCGCTACGTCCGCGACGAGAAGCTGCTGACGCTGGAGGAGGCGATCCGGAAGATGACGTCGAAGGCGGCGGCGCGCGTCCACCTCGACGATCGCGGCATCCTGCGTCCCGGGCTTGCGGCCGACATCACCATCTTCGATCCGGCCACGATCCGCGACGTGGCGACGTTCGACGATCCGACGCACTACTCGGTCGGCGTGCAGCAGGTGATCGTCAACGGCCGGCGCGTCGTTGCCGACGGCAAGATCACCGAGGAGCGCCCGGGGAAAGCGTTGCGCGGCCCCGGACGAGCCCGCCCGCGTCGGTCGCAGTCGTAGTCGCCAGTCGTCAGTCGCTCATGGAAACACTTGCGTCCGGGCTTTCTTATTTCGACCTGAACTTCCTCGGCGTGCCGCGGATCATCGCGACCGTCGTCCTCCACGGCCCCGGCGGGGCCGCGCTCGTCGACCCGGGCCCCTCGTCGACGCTGCCGATGCTGCGGGCCGGGTTGAGCAAGGCGGGAATCGGCGTCGGCGATCTGCGCGCGGTGCTGCTCACGCACATCCACCTCGATCACGCCGGCGCCACCGGGACGCTGCTGCTGGAGAACCCGGCGATCAAGGTGTACGTGCACGAGAAGGGCGCGCCGCACATGGTCGAGCCGTCGAAGCTGATTGCCAGCGCGACGCGGCTGTGGGGCGACGAGATGGATCGGCTGTGGGGCGAATTCCGCGCGGTGCCGCAATCGGCGCTGGTGGTGCTGAAGGGGGGCGAGAAAATCAGCGCCGGCGGGCGCGACCTCGAGGTCGCCTATACGCCGGGGCACGCGTCGCATCACGTCAGCTACTTCAACCGCGACACCGGCATCGCGTTCGTCGGCGACACGGCCGGGATCCGCATCATGCCCGGCGGCTTCATCATGCCGCCGACGCCGCCGCCCGACGTCGATCTCGAGCTGTGGCGCGGCAGCCTGCAGCGCATCGCGCAGTGGCGGCCGGAGACGGTGTTCGTCACCCATTTCGGTCCGCACGTGGCATCCAGCTCGCACCTGAGCGAGGTCGCCGCCAACCTGGAGCTGACCGCGAGCCTGGTGCAGGCGTCGCTGGCGCGGCCGGGTGGAGACGACGATCGCGAGCAGTGGTTCAGCGAGGAGCTGCGCCGCGAGCTGCGGCGGCGGATGAGCGAGGCCGAAGCGCAGGCCTACGAGGTGGCGGGGCGGTTCGATCTGAACTGGCGCGGGCTGGCGAGGTACTGGAGGAAAAGAGAAGGGGTCAATTAGGAATTAGGGAATTCCTAATTCCTAATTCGCCGTGAATTCCTGATTACGCGGTCGCGCGCGCGGCTTCGACGTCCGTGGCCGCCGCCATCCGCCGCGGATCGACCATCAGCCTGAGCGCGAGCCCCTGCGGCTGCGAGCCGCGCGGCGGCGACACGCGATAGACGGCGCCGAGCACGCGGCCGTTCTGCAGCGAGCCGGGGAGCGCATCGCACTCGCGGGCGTCGCGTTCGAGCTGGAACTGCACCAGCCGGAACAGCGGAATCGACACCGGCGACTGGCACTCGACGTAGACGCCGTAGTCGCTGACGTTGCGCGTCAGGACGGTCGCGAAGCGGGTCGCGCCGCGCTGGTCCTTCCACGTCAAACGCGCGGGCAGCGTGACCGCGTGCCGCTCGTTGTTGCGCAGGTTGGCGTCGTGGCGCTGGGCTGAGGACCGGTCGATCGAGCTCTGTTTCAAGGCAACCCTCACAACGGAGACAGAGTTATGGCCCTGTGCGTATCAAGCTTCGCGCCCGGTGAATTTGTGTGCAACTGAGTCGTTGGGTCTTAGACCGAACGTATTTGAAATCAATAGGTTGCTTAAATTCGCATCAGTCAAACTTTCTGTGCAACGCGTATACTCAGTATCCATTGGTCCACGCAACTGGATACGCAGTATTCGTAATCGCCGCTCATCCAAGCCTCAGCCGTAACCGTTTGTCAGACCCGCGACAGGGGGTGCGGGCGGCGCGCGCGGTCAGTGGGCGTCGACCTCGGCGGGGGCGTCGAGCCCGAGGCGGCGGATCTTCAGGTACAGGCCGCGGCGAGTCAGGCCCAGCGAGCGCGCGGTCTCGGAGATGTTGCCGCCGGCGCGATCGAGGGCGGCCTGGATGAGGTCGCGCTCCATGTGCTCGATTGCCAGCGCCAGGTTCGGCGTCGTGCGCGAGATGCGGATCGAGCCGGACCCCGGCGCCAGCTTCGTCGCCACCACTTCCGGCGACAGGTGCGTCGGCTCGATGCTCCCGCCCGGCGCGCTCAGCGCCACCGCCCGCTGAATCTCGTTCTTCAACTGCCGCACGTTCCCCGGCCACCAGTACTGCGAGAACACGTCGAGCGTCTCGGAGCTCAGATGGATGTCGGGCTTGCCCAGGCGCTCAATCGCCTCGCGCAGGAAGTAGGTGCTCAGGTGCGGGATCTCCTCGCGCCGCTCGCGCAGGGGCGGCACGTGGATGCGAATCACGCTCAGCCGGTAGTAGAGATCCTCGCGAAACTTGCCCTCGGCGACCCGCTGCTCCAGATCCGCGTTGGTCGCGGCGAGGACGCGGACGTCGACGCGCTGCGGCTTGGTCTCGCCGATGGGCATGATCTCGTGCTGCTCCAGGAACCGCAGCAGCTTCGGCTGGACGTCGAGCGGCAGGTCGCCGATCTCGTCGAGGAACAGGGTGCCGCCGACGGCCGTGCGCACCAGCCCGGGCTGATCCGACACCGCGCCGGTGAATGCGCCGCGCTTATGGCCAAACAGCTGGCTGTCCGCAAGATCGCGCCCGGTCGTCGTGCAGTTGTAGGGCAGGAACGTCGCCGCGCTGCGGTGCGAGCCGACGTGGATCGCGCGCGCGATCAGCTCCTTGCCGGTGCCACTCTCGCCGGTAATCAGCACCGTCAGATCGTTGCCCTGCAGCCGCTGAATCTGCTCGACGACGCGGTCCATCGCGGCGCTGGCGGAGAGGAAGCCGGGCAGGAGCGGCTCGAGCGATTTGTCCGGCGACATGCCGGTCACCGGCACCGGACGATCGCGCGCCGCACAGAGCATGAACCCCTGCCGCGCCACGGCGCCAATCATCTTCAGCCGCCGCATCGTCGGATGCCCGATCGGACGCGGTGATGCGACCAGCCCCATGCGCGGACCTTCCGCATCGCGCCCCAGCGGCTCGACCACGAGCGCGCCGCGCCCGTAGACGTTGCCGTTGACCGCCGACCGCGCGATCGCGCGCGCCGCTTCCGGCTCGCAGCCCGCCGTCGCCACCACCTTCACGTCGCCGCCAGCCAGTTCGACGTAGACGACGGCGCAATCGCCGCCCGCCGCCTCGAGCAGCGCCGACGCCGTTTCGCGCCCGAGCAGCTCCGGCAGCGCCGCCGCGTCGACGATGCGCCGGACGATCGCGTCGTCGGCGTCAGCGGGCGAGATCACGTACTGGCCGCTGCCAATGGTGGTGAGCAGCGACTGCGCCGTGCGCGTGTCGTCGAGATCGCGCTCCGCGCCGAGCTGCTGGAAGACGGCCAACGCCTTGTTCAGGTGCCGCTCCGCCACCGAGCGGGCGCCAGTCTCCGCGACGAGACGGCCGAGCGCGAGGTGGCTGAGGCCGGTTTGATAGCGCTCGCCGAGCAGATCCAGGAGCGCCGCGCTCTGCGAGAAATCGTGGTACGCGTCGGCGGGCGCCTGGTTCTTCCCGTGGAGGAGGCCCCGTAACCGCAGATATTCACCCCACGCCGCCGGGGCGCCACGCGGATCGAGCGAGTCGGCCGCCGACGCGAGACGCGCCTCGGCTTCAGGCAGCCGCCCCCCGAGCGTCAGCGCTTCGGCGGCAATCAGCGTGGCCTGCAGCGACTCGAACGGCGGCGCGCCGGACTGCAGGATCTCTTCCGCGCGCATCGCCGCGTCGTCGAGCTGCCCGCGCCGCAGCGCCAACCGCGCCCCCAGCACCTTCACCGACCACTCGTACCAATGGCTGGTCTGCCGGCCGTAGGCGCCGTAGGCCTCGCTCGCGCGCCCGAGGAAATCGCTCGCCGTGTCGTAATGGCCGCGGATGAGATGGATCTGCGCGAGCGTGTCGAACACCGCGCCGGTGGTTTCGTGGAATTGAATCGGGCTGCGCACGTCGAGCGCGCGATGCAGCGCGTTCTCGGCGCGGACGAGATCGCCGATGCGGACGCAGATCTGCCCGAGCGTCGCCAGCGCCACCGCGAGGCCATGGCCCGAGCCGTGCGCTTCGTGCAGCGAGACGCTGCGCTCCGCCAGCGCGAGCGCCTGCTCGTGGCGGTGCTGCATCATCATCACGTTCGCCTGGTTGCCGCACACCGTGGCGAGGACGTCGTCGGCATGCACCAGCGATGCGAGGCGCTCGGCCTGGCGCAGCGCGCCCATCGCTTCGTCGTACCGGCTGAGCTGCGCGAGCGAGATCCCAGAGAGCGAATGGACCAGCGCGAGGTGCCGGCGATCGCCGGCCGCGTGCAACGCCGACGCGGCCTTCGAGATGTGCTCGCGGACGATGGCGACGTCGGCGACCTGGCGATAGCAGAGACCGAGCTCGTAGTGGGCGAGGCCGATGCCGCGCGAGTCGTGCGCGGTTTCCGCGTTCTTCAACGCCCGGGCGTGCATCGCGATCGCGCGCGAATGGTCGCCGCGCGCAGAGGCCAGCCGCCCGTGCAGGCGGTAGAGCGTGGCGACGCGTCGGGCGCCGACGGTATCGCGGAAGGTATCAGGGGGACGGCCGAGCGCGGTGGCGGCGGCGTCGAGATCGTCCTGCAAGAGCGCCGCTTCCGCCTGCATCGAGCGGACGGTCAGCTCTTCGTCGCGGTTGAGCGAGGAACGGAGCGCCGGCGCGAGCATCTGCGCCGCTTCGGCCCCGCGGCCGCGTTCGAGTGCGGCGCCGGCGCGTACCAGAAGCGCCTGCAGGGAGGATGACGCCACGGCCGAGTATAAACCTAGGGCTCCGTCGGGCGGAACGGGCGACCCTTGTTCAGCAGGCGCGCTTCGAGGCGCGCCGAGCAGTCGCAGTTGCTGCACGCCCACGGCTCGACGCCCGATTCGTCGCGGCACCGGCTGCGCGCGTGCGCATCCTGGACTTTGTCCAGCGTGAAATACGCTTCCCAGTATTCGCGCTCTTCGGCCAGCGGCGTCGCGCAGTAGCACACCTCGACCCACTGCACCCGGCCGTCGTCGAGTTGGCGCGCGTCGGCCATGTTGCGGAAGTACTCATCGCCGGCGACGGATCCGCGGCCGAGCGTGCCGTCTTCGATCGCGCGCGCCAGCGGCTCACGCTGTCCGGGTTTGACTCTGGCGGTGACGAGATACCGCATGCGACGATTCTAGAACAGGCGGACGAGGGCGGCGAGCGCTGCGTGCAGATCCGCATCCTGCGACAGCAGCCGGAGCTCAGCGGCGACCGCTTCAGCCTCGCTCTCCAACGGCATGGAAACGACGAGCGGCGAGCCGGCGCGGGCGCGTTCAACCGTCGCACCAGCGCTGGAGAGCGTAATGGTTGCCCGCTCCGTTTCGTGCTCGATCGTGACGACGAGCGCGGCGTCGCCGGTTTCTGCGGCTTCGACGTGCGGCGGTGTGGCGGGGCGTTTGGCGGCGGCCATCAAGGCGCCGGCGAGCAGCCACGCCAGCGATGCTTCGTCGCGATGATGCGCGATCCGCACGCGCGCGCCCGCCGCCGCCACTGGCTTTCCCGTTTCGCTGGCCGCATGTTCGAGCGCACGACGCAGCGGACCGAGCCGCCGCCAGTTCACATCCGCCAGATCGACGCGATGCTCCTCGACGAACGGCGCCAGCACGCGCAGGGCGGCGCCGACGTCGCGCCAGTCGCGGCTGTCGTATACCAGCTGCCGTCCCATCGTCACCAGCGATTCGAGCAAGGGAACCGCCGCCAGGTCCTCGGTCCACCACACGCTGGTTGGCAGGTCGCCGCGCGCCAGCCGCCGCACGATCGATGGCAGCGATGCTTCGGTGCACGCGGCCCGCACGACGATCTGCTCGACGCCGTAGCGCGCGCTCTCGGGGCCGAAGGTGGCGATGCCGACGCCGGACGCGAACGGCGCATCGGGCTCTTCGCGCCCCGACTCGTGCTCGAGGACGATCAGCCGCGACGGGTGACGCGCGACCACGTCGTCGAGCGGCAAGTCGGTCATCACGGCTTCGACGTGTGCATCGGGCGCGGCGACGCGGTCGCGAAAGACGACGAGGTTCGACATCACCGCTCTCGCAATCGGCACGTCGCGCTGGGCCAGCTCGCGCCACAGCGCGGCGAGGTCGGCGTCGATGCTGTCGGCGCTCGACGTGCGAAACAGGCGTTCGGCTACAGCGGCCGCCATCGTCTTCCCCCCGCCTCGATCAGGCGGTCGGCCTCGGCCGGTCCCCAATCGCCGGCCGGATACGTGGGCAGTGCCGCGTTCTGGCGAGACCAGTGGTCGAGAATCGGCATCACCCAGCGCCACGCGGCCTCGACGGCGTCGCGTCGCATGAACAGCGTCGCATCGCCGTGCATCACGTCGAGGAGCAGGCGCTCGTACGCCTCGGGCGTGGTGGCGCCGAAGGTGCTGCCGTAGTGGAAGTCCATCTTCACCGGGTACGGCCGCACGTCCGGTCCCGGCAGCTTCGAGCTGATGCCGAACGAAAAACCCTCGTCAGGCTGAATCCGAATCGAGAGCACGTTCGGATCGAGACGCGCGTCCGGGCGCGCGTTGAACAGGATCGGCGGCACCTCTTTCAGCTGCACCGAGATCTCGCTCGCGCGCTTGGGCAGCCGCTTGCCGGTGCGGAGAAAAAACGGCACGCCGGCCCAGCGCCAGTTGTCGATGAAGATCCGCAGCGCCACGAAGGTCTCGACGCGGGAATTCGGATCGACGCCCTGCTCCTGGCGATAGCCGACAACCGGCTTGCCGGTGATGAAGCCGGCGGCGTAGCTGGCGCGGACGACGTTCGCGTCCACGTCGTCGCCGGCAATCGGCCGCAGCGACTGCAGCACTTCGAGCTTCTCGTCACGGATGACGTCGGCGTCGAGCGCGTGGGGCGGTTCCAGCGTCACCATCGCCAGCAGCTGCAGCAGGTGGTTCTGGATCATGTCGCGCAGCGCCCCCGCCTGCTCGTAGTAGCCGGCGCGCGTGCCGACCCCTTCCTCTTCGGCGACGGTAATCTGCACGTGATCGACGTACTTCTGGTTGAACAGCGGCTCGAAGATGCTGTTCGCGAACCGCATCACCAGGATGTTCTGGACCGTCTCTTTCCCGAGATAGTGATCGATGCGGTAGATCTGCCGCTCGTCGAACACCTCGGCGATCGCGTCGTTGATCGCGCGCGCGCTGTCCAGGTCGCGGCCGATCGGCTTCTCGATGATGATCCGGGCAAAGGGCGCGTCGGCGTCGGCCGCGGTCTCGCGGGCGACGAACCGCGAACGCGCCAGCTGCCGGACGGTCGGCGCGAACAGGGTCGGCGGCACCGCGAGGTAGTAGATCCGATCGCTCTTCATCCCGCCTTCGTGCTCGATGGTGTCCAGCTTCGCGCCGAGCGGCGCGAGCCCGCTCTCGCCGTCGATCGAGGCGTTGACGAAGAAGAGCATCTTCGAGAAGGCGCCCCAGGCCTGCTCGTCGAGCGGCCGCCGCGAAAACTTGCCGATGCCCTCTTTCGCGAAGTCGCGGTAGGCGTCGTCGGTCATCTCCTTGCGGCCGACGCCGACGATCGCGAGGCGCGGCGGCAGCAGGCCGTCGACATGCAGGTTGTAGAGCGCCGGCAGCAGCTTGCGATGTGCCAGGTCTCCGTTGCCGCCGAAGATGACGATGGTCACGATTTCTTGACCGCGTGGCCGCCGAACTGCTGGCGCAGCGCAGCGAGCAGGCGATCGGCGAAGGGGTCGTCCTGCCGCGAGCGGAAGCGCGTGTAGACGGCGGCGGCCAGCGCCGGCAGCGGGACGCCATGCTCGATCCCTTCCTGCAGCGTCCACCGTCCCTCGCCGGAGTCCTCGACGTCGCCTTTCAAGCCCGACAAGTCGGGATTCTCGGCGAGCGCGCGCGCCGCCAGCTGCAGCAGCCACGATCGCACGACGCTGCCGTGATCCCACAGCGCCGCGACCGCGGCGAGATCGATCTTGTACGAGCTCGCGTGCATCAGCTCGAAGCCCTCGGCATAGGCCTGCATCAGGCCGTACTCGATGCCGTTGTGGATCATCTTCACGTAGTGCCCGGCGCCGTGATCACCGACGTGGAGGTAGCCGTCTTGTGGCGCCAGCGTGAGGAAGATCGGCTCCAGCCGCTTGCACACTGCCGCGTCGCCGCCGACCATCAGGCAGTAGCCTTCGGTCAGCCCCCAGATGCCGCCGCTGGTTCCGGCGTCGACGTAGTCGATGCGCTTCGGCGCGAGCGCCTGCGCGCGGCGGACGTCGTCGTGAAATCGCGTGTTGCCGCCGTCGACGATCGCGTCGCCTGCCGAGAGCAAGGTGGCGAGCGCCGTGACGGTCGATTCGGTCGGGTCGCCGGCGGGCACCATCACCCACACGGTCCGCGGCGCGGCCAGGGCCTTGACGAGCGCGTCGAGCGACGCGACCCCGCGCGCGCCCGCGGTCTCGGCGCGCGCCACCGCCTCCGGGCTGCGGTCGAACGCGACGATCTGGTGGCCGCCGCGAATGAGGCGGGTCACCATGTTGAGGCCCATGCGGCCCAGACCAACGAAGCCGAGTTCCATCAGGATCCTCTCAATACGATCGTCGGCGGCAGGCCGTCGCGCAGGCCTTCAGGCCTGCCACCGGCCGCCGGGCAGCCCTGATAGGGTGCGCTACGACTGAAGCAGCATCGCCGCGAGCGCGCGCAGTAATGCAGGATCGGGCGCCGGCAGGTGCGCATGCAACCCGCGGCGGCCGGCGGCATCGAGCGCTGCGAAGTCGCCGACCGCCTGGGCGAGCTCCAGCGTGCCGAAGGAGAACGGCTCGCCGGGGATCGGCAGATCTTCGGCCGGCGTGGCGCTGACGAGCAGGAACACGCCGTTGTTCGCGCCGCCCTTGTGCAGCTGGCCGGTCGAGTGCAGGTAGCGCGGCCCATAGCCGAACATCGTCGCCGCGCGGGTGCGGTCTCGAACCGCGCGGCGCAGCGCCTGAAGCTCGCGCTCGAGCGCGGGATCGGGCCCGAGATACGCCAGCAGCGCGAAGTAGTCGCCGGGGCCGATCGACGTCAACAGCGCGTCGGCAGCGCCGCGCGCCTTCGACGCTTTCGTCATCGTCAACGCAATCTTGTTGGGCGCGGTGGCATCGGGGGCGGCGATCGGCAGCTTCGATGTCTTCTTGAACTCGCCGAGCAGCTTCTGCGTCGCGTCTTTCGCCTGTTGCACGTTCGGTTGATCGAATGGATCGATGCCGAGAATCGCGCCAGCCACCGCGGTGGCGATCTCCCAGCGCACGAACTCGGCGCCGAGCGCGGCCGGTTCTTCGACATCGATCTCGACCACCGGCGCGAACGTTTTCAGCGCCCTGGCCGCCGCATCGTCCCCCTCGCCGCCGGCGCCCTTGACGCGGACGCGCACGAACAGCCGGTCGGTGCCATACGAGGCCGGCCCGGCAGGCGGTTCTCCGGCGATGGGCACGACCCCCTTGCCCATCTTGCCGGTGCTCTCGGCGATCAGCTGTTCGACCCACAGGCCGAGGGGCTCGAACGAGGGTGGAACGATCAGGGTGAGCTTGTCGCGGCCCGAGGTTGCGCCGGCGCCGATCGCGAGGCCGAGGCCGACCGCAGGATTCGCCGCCACCTCGCCCCCCTGAGGCTCGGCCGCGGCGAGCATGGCGAGGCCCCAGCCGACGATCGCCTCGATGTCCTGTCCCATCAGCGCCGCCGGCACCATCCCGAAAAAAGACAGCGCTGAGTAACGGCCGCCGATATCGGCCGGGTTCAGGAAGACGTCACGAAACTGTTCGCTGCGGGCACGGCGATCGAGCTCGGTGCCGGGATCGGTAATCGCGACGAAATGATCGGCCCAGCGCGCGACGCCGCTGTCGATGAGGCGCTGCCGGAAATGCGCGGCGAGCGAGTTCGGCTCGATGGTGGTGCCCGACTTGCTTGCGAGGAGATAGAGCGTCCGCTCGGGTGGCGTAACCACCGCGCGGACGGCTGCCGGATCGGTCGAGTCGAGCATGTGCAAGCTCGGCCAGCCGCGCGCGACGCCCAGGATGGCGCGCAGCACTTCCGGCGCGAGGCTCGACCCGCCCATGCCGAGCAGCACGACGTCGCTGAATCGATCGTTTTTGACACGCTCGGCAAAAGTGCGCAGCCGATCGACCGACTCGGCCATCAGCATCGGCGAGGTCATCCAGCCGAGGCGATCCGCAATCGTCGTCTGCACGGCGGCATCCCGGCTCCACACCGACGGATCGCGCTTCCACAATCCGTCGGCGGCGCGCGCGGCCACCTCGTCCGAACTTTTCAGGGAATTTACGAGCGGACCAGCTGACACCTGCAGCGATCTGTCGAGGCGGGCACGACGCGCCGATACATCCAGCGCGGGCCACCGCGTGAGCAGGTCTTGGGTTTGTGGCATCTCGTTAGAATACAGGCGTCAGCCCCAGACTTCAGTCGAAAGTCTTCAGTCGAAAGTCGACAGTCGAAAGTCGCGGGTCGAACGTCCGCAGTCGAAAGTCGTCAGTCAACAGTCGTCATTCGTCAATCGAGAGTCGCTTTCTATGGCCAGAGGGTTCGAGAGCAAGGACGTCGAGTACCAGCAGGCGGAGGCGGAGCGCGGCGCGGCGGTGAAGGAAGAGAAGAGTCCCGCGGAGCGTGAGGTTGAAAGCCGGCGGCGCACGATTCAGCTCGCGCTCGCACGCGCGCGCGCCGACTTCGAGGCGGCGCGGACCGACGCGCACCGGCGCATGCTCACGGCTGCCATCGCCACGCTCGAGCAGCAGCTCGCGCAGGCTTAACCATCGGTGATGCGTTCGCAGGGCGCGGCGTCAGCCCCGCTCTCGACGCGCCGCATCGAACCACGCACGCCCTCCGCTCGTCTCCACGTAACATAAGAGGATGAGGATCTGGCTGGCGGCCGCGCTTGCCGCCTGCGCGCTCGCCTGCGGCTCGCCGCGCGGCGACGAGCGTGACGAACCACGAGCCACGAGCGCCCCGGCCGCCACCGCGAGCCCGGCCGCAGCCGCTCCCCCTGCCGCGGCTCCAGCGCCCGCACGTCCGCGCATCGTCGCGCTTGGCGACAGCCTCACCGCCGGCCTCGGCCTGCCGACCGGCAGCGCGTATCCGGCTCTCCTCGAGCAGCGTCTCAAGGACAGCGGCATGGACTTCGAGGTGGTGAACGCGGGCGTTTCCGGCGACACATCCGCGGGCGGGCTCGAGCGGCTCGACTGGGCGCTTCAGGGCGACGTGCGCGTGCTCGTCGTCGCGCTCGGCGCCAACGACGGCCTGCGCGGACTGCCGCTCGATCAGATGCGCCGCAACCTGTCGGAGATCATCGAGCGCGCGCAGGCGCGCGGCATCAAGATCGTCCTCGCCGGGATGGAAGCGCCGCCCAACTACGGTCGCGACTACATCGCCGGTTTTCACAAGGTCTATCCCGAGCTCGCCGCGCAGTACCGGGTGGCGCTGGTGCCGTTTCTCCTGCAGAACGTCGCTGGCAACGCCGCGCTCAACCAGCGTGACGGCATCCACCCGACGCCAGAAGGCGCGCGCATCGTCGCCGACAACGTCTGGACCGTGCTGAAGCCGATCGCCGAGGCTCAGGCCGCGCACCGGGGGCGCCCCGGATCATGATCGAGTTGCGCGAGGTCTCCAAGACCGTCACGAGCGGATCCGAGCCGCTCACCATCCTTCACCCGCTCTCGATTCAGATCCCGCGCGGCGAGTTCGTCGCGATTGTCGGGCCGTCGGGCAGCGGCAAGTCGACGCTGCTCGGGTTGATCGCCGGGCTCGACGCGCCCACGTCAGGGTCGGTGCTGATCGACACGGTCGACATCACGCGCCTCGACGAAGACTCCCTCGCGCGGCTGCGCGGCGAGAAAATCGGCTTCGTCTTCCAGTTCTTTCATCTCATTCCCTCGCTGACCGCGTACGAGAACATCGCCGTGCCGATGGAGATCGCCGGCATCGCCGACGTGCGCGGCCGGGCGAACCAGCTGCTGGAGGAAGTGGGCCTGACCGGCCGGGCGCATCACTATCCGTCGCAACTGTCTGGCGGCGAGCAGCAGCGCGTCGCCCTGGCGCGCGCCCTGGCGAACAACCCGCCGATCGTGCTGGCCGACGAGCCGACCGGCAATCTCGACAGCGCCAACGGCCGCCACATCATGGAGCTGCTGCGCAACATCCACTCGCGCCGCGGCACCACCATCGTGCTGGTGACGCACGACGCCGAGCTCGCGGCGATGGCCGACGCCCGGCTGCTGATGCGCGACGGGCGGGTCGTGGAGAACACGCTGCCGCAGGCGTCGGCGCGAACGGCGACGCGCGCCGGGGTCGATGAGCCCGCCGCACGCGCGCACGGCTCGAGCGAAGACCCGCTGGTGCTGACGAGCGATCCGCGAGCATGAATTTCGTCCTGACGATGGCCGCCCGCGAAACGCGCTCCTCGTGGCGGCGGCTGCTGTTCTTCTTCGTCTGCATCGCCGTCGGCGTGGCGGCCATCGTGTCGCTGCGCTCGGTGATCCAGAACGTGCGCGACGTGCTTGGCGGCGAAGCCCGGTCGCTGATCGCCGCCGACGTGCTGGTCTCCACCAACCGCGAATGGCCCGAGAGCGTTCGGGCGACGATCGACCGCGCCGTCGCGGCCGCCGGCGCCACCGCGCAAACCGAAACGGTCGAAACGCCGACGATGGTGCGGCCGGCGGATGCGACCAAGCCGGTGGCGAAGATGGTGGAGCTGCGCGCGCTGCAGCCGAACTTCCCGCTCTACGGCACGGTGGCTTTGACCGACGGGACGCCATACTCGCACACGCTGTTGCAGAACCACGGCGCGATCGTCCGCCCCGAGTTGTTGACCGCGCTGGGCGTGAAGGTCGGCGACCAGATCTCGATCGGCCAGGCGCCGTTCATGATCCGCGCGACGCTGAAGAACGAGCCGGGACGCCGGATCGGCGGCTTCAGCCTCGGCCCGCGCGTCCTCATCGACTACGCCGACCTGCCGTCGACCGGCCTGCTCGGCTTCGGCAGCCGCGCCGATCGGCGGCTGCACATCAAGGCGCCGGAAGACAGGCTCGAGACGCTGGCCGCATCGCTGCGCCGCGACCTTCGCGACGAGTTCGTCAACGTCCGCTCGTATCGATCGACCGAGGATCAGATCGGCCGCGACTTCGAGCGGGCCGAGAACTACCTGAGCCTGGTCGGTCTGATCATCGTCATCCTCGGCGGCATCTCGGTGTCGAGCGTCACCCGCGTCTTCATCCTGCAGAAGATGCGCAGCATCGCGGTGCTCAAGTGCGTCGGCGCCCGCAGCCGGCAGATCATCGCCGTCTACGTGCTGCAGGTGCTCTCGCTCGGGCTCGCCGGCAGCCTGCTCGGCGTGGCGATCGCGCGCGGCGTGATTGCGGCGATCCCCTATTTCCTGAGCTCGTCGACCTCGACGTCGGTGCTTGCCGAAGCCCATTACGGGGTCACGTCGAGCGCAGCGGCGCAGGGCATCGGCATCGGCGTCCTGGTGTCGCTGCTGTTCTCGATCGTCCCGCTGCTCGACGTCCGCTTCATCAAGCCGTCGCTGCTGCTTCGCGACGAGAACACGCGCCGCCGCCGCGACTGGCTCGGCTACGCGGTGATGGTAATCGTGTCGGCGGCCCTGGTCGGCCTCACTGCGTGGCAGGCCTCGTCGCTCAAGATCGGGCTGGTGGTGTGCGCCGGCTTCACCGGCCTCGCGTTGGTGCTGATGCTGGCGGGGCGCGCGCTGATTGCCCTGGTGGCGCCGCTGGCCAACTCGCGCTCGTTCCCGCTGCGCCACGCCGTCCTGCATCTGTCGCGCCCCGGCAACCAGACGCGCGTCATCCTGCTCGCCGTCGGCCTCGGCGCCTTCTTCATCGTCGGCGTCCGGTCGCTGCAGGCGAGCCTGCTGGGCGAGTTCTCGATCCAGACCGCCGCCGATTCACCCGATATGTTCCTGCTCGACATCCAGCGCGGGCAGGCGGAGAGCATGCGCGCGTTTCTGCGCGACCCGGCGCACGCCGCCGGCGAGGCGCAGCTGATTCCGGTGCTGCGGGCCCGGGTCGTCGGCGTCGCCGGCCAGGAAACCAACCTCGAGGGGGCAGACGCCGTGCGCCGGAGCGGCATGGCGATCGGGCGCGAGTTCACGCTCACATATCGCGACCACCTCGAAGCAAACGAGCGCGTGATCGACGGTGCATTCTGGAAGGGTTCGTCGCCGGAGCCGGAGGTCTCGGTCGAGCGGCAGATCGCCGAGCGGGCGCGGATCCACGTCGGCGACACGATCCGCTTCGACATCCTCGGCCGGGTCGTGAGCCCGCGCGTCACCAGCATCCGCGACGTCGAGTGGCGCGAGTCGCGCAACGGCGGCTTCGTCTTCGTCTTCCGCCCGGGCGCGCTCGACCAGGCGCCGCAGACCTTCGTCGCGCCAATCAAGGGACCGGCCGGGCTGCCCGAGCGGGCGCGCTTCCAGCACGACCTGGTCGAGAAATTCCCGAACGTGTCGGTCATCGATTTCCGCGAGATTCTCGAGACGCTCCGCGATGTGATGTCGAAAGTGACGCTGGCGATCACCGTCGTCGGCGGCCTGGTGCTGTTCAGCGGCGGGCTGATCCTCATCGGCGCGGTGGCGATGACCAAGTTCCAGCGCGTGTACGAGGCGGCGGTGTTCAAGACGCTGGGCGCAAACACGCGGACGATCGCGCGGATGCTGCTGTTCGAGTACGGCGTGCTCGGTTCGCTCGCCGGCCTGATCGGCTCGCTCGGCGCCGTCGTCCTCACCTGGGGCGTCAGCCGCTACGCGCTCGAGATCCCGTGGCGAGTCTTCGTCGGCGAGCACGTCGGCGGCGTCCTGCTCACCGCCGTCCTGGTCGCCGTCATCGGCGTCTTCTCCAGCCTCGACGTGCTCAGGAACAAGCCACTGGCGACTCTGCGCGCAGAATAGGGGGCCCTGTCGCCGCCGCCGGCTGCGACGCTTGACGACAAGCAACGCAGAGCCCGCAGAACTCGCGGAGACCCATTTCATTCGACGGGCATTTGGGAACGCAAAGCCGGCGAACCCCGCAAAGCCAGAGACCTGTCACGCTGCAATGATGCCGAGACGGCCTTCGTGCGAGCAGCGCTGACCGTGTCGCACGCGCGGCGCGGCGGCCTCGGCCAGCTCCGCTGGCCGACAAGTGCGACACGGTCAGCGAGCTTTGCGGGCTTCGCGGGCTTTGTGTTCTACCGCGAGCGCAAGCAATGGCCAGCGTTCTGCGGCTTCAGCGCGTTCTGCGTTCGGCGGCGTCCGCCATCGGCGGCCGCGTGCGCGCGGCCGAGGGCTGGTGGTAAGATTCAAAGTTACGCCGCCCGCAGGAGTGGGGCAGGGGCAGGAGTTTGTAACCCAATGGATCAGCAGACTTTCAAGGACGCTCTCCTGAAAAAGCGCACCGAGATCCTCGGGACCGGCGGCATCAAGCCGCTCCAGGCCACGATGGACAACAACACCCGCCAGGGCGACATGGCGGATCAGGCCAGCGGTAACAACGAAGTCCACATCGCGCTGAAGCTGAAGCAGACCGACGCGAAGATCCTGCAGGCGATCGAAGAGGCGCTCTGGCGGATCGAGAAGGGCACCTACGGCCAGTGCCGGGACTGCGGCGAACCGATCGCGCCGGCGCGGCTCAACGCGATCCCCTGGACGCGCGTCTGCATCACCTGCAAGGAAAAACAGGCTTCGTGAGCGATCTCGCCGCGCTGCTGCTGGAGTTCTACCGTGACAAACTGGCGATGTATCTGCGTCATCTGACCGGTGCACGGCAGGTGGTGCAGTACGACGCGAACAACACCTATCAGTACATCGTCAACCGCGACGACGTGCAGTTGACCTGGATCGCGAAGGCGATCGAGGAGCTGGGCGGCACCGTGCCGGAGAACCCGGCGCTGCCGGCAGACGACGGGCGGAAGGCCACCGACTCGCGGATCTTCGTCGACGATGCGGCGGAGTCGCAGGCGTTCGTCGACCGCTGGCGTCCGCGCATCGAGACGATGAGCAACGCCCGCCACGCCAAGATGCTGCGGGTGATCCTCGGCGAAGTCCTGGAGCAGAAGCGGTTCTTCGAGCAGGCGGCGGCAGGCCGGGTCGACCTGCTCGGGCGCCGCCAGCTCAATCTCGAGCCCGCACGCGGCGAAGTCCTCCCCGGCCGGTGGATCGAGTAGCCGTCGCCCTCGGCAGCAATCTCGGCGACCGCCGCGCCCACCTCGACCACGCGGTCGCCGCCCTGCACCACCTTCTCTCCAACCTGACCGTCTCGAATTACTACGACACCGTCCCCGTCGGCGTGGTCGGGCCGCATCCGGTGTATCTGAACGCTGCGGCGGTGGGCGATACGCCGCTGCCGCCGCGGGCGCTGCTCGATGCGCTGCTCGGGATTGAAGGCACGCGGGGCCGCGTCCGGCCGTACCCGAACGCGCCGCGGACGCTCGATCTCGATTTGATTCTGTTCGGGGACCAGGTGATCGAGGAGCCGGGGCTGGTGCTGCCGCACCCGCGCTTCCGCGACCGGCGCTTCGTGCTGCTGCCGCTCGCAGAGATCGCGCCGGACCTGCGCGACCCGGTCAGCGGCAAGACCGTCGGCGAGCTGCTGGCCACGCTTGATTGAAGCACGCGTAGCGCAGCCCTTCAGGGCTGCCTCGAGCATCAGCCGCCATCAGCACACCGATCGTGGGAAGGCTGCGCTACGCCGAGGGCAGCCCTGAAGGGCTGCGCTACATCGATCCTCGTCCGCGATCGTCGTCCGCCTTCACCGTGATAGCCTCACCCGCGTGCAGAAGATCACACGCCGCAATTTCGGCCGCCTCGCCGCCGGCGTGACGGCTGCGCGCGCTCTTCCAGCCGGCGCGCAAGCGCCGGCGCAAGCGTCGTACATCGGACCGCTGACCGGGGTGACGACCGGTATCGAGGGGCGCACCTTCGATCCGGTTGTGTTCGGGCGCGAGCTGATCGCGGCCGCGCCGCGGCGGCTGCGGTTCCAGGCGCGGACGCGCGGCGAGGCGGAGGCCTGGCAGCAGACGCTGCGCGCGAAGCTCACCGAGCTGCTCGGCGGGTTCCCATCCGAGCGCACGCCGCTGCGCCCGACAGTGCTCGAGACGCGATCGTTTCCCGGCTACCGGCGCGAGAAAATCGTCTTCGACGCCCGGCCCGGCGTGAGCGTCCTCGCCTACGTGCTGCTGCCGGTGTCCGCGCGCACGCCGGCGCCGACGATGATCTGCGTGCCCGGCCACGGCCGCGGCGTCGACGACGTCGTCGGCATCGACGAGCAGGGACGAGACCGTACCAACAAGGACGGCTACCAGCACGACTTCGCGCTGCAGATCGTCGAGGCGGGGCTGGCGGCGGTGGCGATCGAGCCGATGGCGTTCGGCTGCCGGCGCGATCCGATCAACGCGCGCCGCGGGCTGGCGCAGAAAGGGTGCGAGCCGGTGGCCGGCGCGGCGCTGATGCTCGGACAGACGCTGATCGGCTGGCGCGTCTGGGACATCATGCGGACGATCGACTACATCGCGACGCGCCGCGAGCTCGATGCGTCGCGCGTCGGCTGCATGGGAATATCGGGCGGCGGCACGGCGACGACGTTCGCGACCGCGCTGGAGCCGCGGATCCGCGTCGCCATGGTCAGCGGCTACCTCAACACCTTCCGCGACAGCATCGGCAGCCTCGCGCACTGCGTCGACAACTACGTGCCCGGGATCCTCAACTGGGCGGAGATGGCCGACGTGGCTGGGCTGATTGCGCCGCGGCCGCTGTTCATCGAGTCGGGGGAACGCGACAACATCTTCCCGATCGATGCCAGCGTCGAGTGCTTCAACCGCGTGCGTGAGATGTATCAGGTATTCGGCGCCGCGGATCGTGTGGAGCAGGAAGTCTTCCCGGGCGAGCATTCATTCTGGGGAAAGCGTGGGGTACCCTTCGTCGCGCGACAACTGCTCGTCTGAGACGATCAACGCAGAGCACGCAGAGCCCGCAGAGGTCTTCTTTTCTATAAGAGAAAAAAAGTCTCAGCGGTCGCAGCGGTCTCAGCGTTGATTGTCGTCAACGCCGGCGGGGCTGTGGCGTGGGGGTCGGAACTGGGCGCGGCCGCGGCATCTCGCGCCCGAGCTCGGCCATCGCCTCGGCGACGGCGCGATCGATCTCGGGTTGCGCGGCCTCTAGCGCTTCGCGCATCTCCCTCTCGATCTCCGACCAGTCGACCTCGGCCATCGCCTGGTCGACCGCGGACAGCGACAGGTCGATATCCTCGTCGATACCGGCCATCGCCGCGTCGATTGCCGGCTGGATGTCGCGCATCGCCGCGTCGATTTCAGGCTGCACGTCCAGCATCGCAAGATCGATCTCGGGCTGGACGGCGAGCATCGCGGCATCAATGTGCGGCTGCACGTCGAGCATCGCCAGGCGAATGTCTTCGGCGATGTCCGGCGCGATGTTCAGGGCCAGCCCGCGGTCGTGGGCGTGATCCTGATCCCGATCGCGCTCGCGTTCCCGGCGCCGCCGCTCGGTCTCGGGCCTCGGCTCGCCGGGCCGGCGCAGCGCGATCGTCCCGCCGAACGACTCGAGCTCGACGCGCGCGCTGCCGTTGCCGAGCGTGGCGGTGAAACGCTTGCGCCGCTCGGCGCTGTCGCCGGTGCCGATCGGGAAGCTGGAGCGGAAGCCGCCGTTGTAGGTGCGCGCCACCAGCGTCGCGTTGACGCGCTCGGGAATCGCCATCGCGATCAGCCCGTTGTGCGTCGTCAGCCGGTAGAGGCCCTTCTCCTTGATCGGGCCGTCGTAGGAGATGTTGCCGTTGACGGTGTAGAGGTCGACGTTCGCGGAATCGATGCGGTCGAGGATGATGCTGCCGTTGGTCGACTCGGCCGACAGGTCGCCGCTGATGTCGGCGAGGCGGATCCCCTCGTTGACCGCGCGCACCTCGACCCGCCCTTTCGCCTTTTCGAGCGTCACCTCGCCCTGCACCGATTTCAGCGAGACGAACCCCGAGCCGCCGCGGACGTTGATGTCGCCGCGCGTGGTCTCGACGCTGACGTCGCCGCCGACCCCTTCCATCGTCACGTCGGCGTAGTTGCCGCTGACGGTGATGGCCATCCAGGACGGCACGGTGATCGCGTAGTCGAGCGAACGCGGCGGGCCGCCGCGCGTCGAGCGCGAGCGGATGGTGACCGTCTGCTCGCCCTGCCGGATGTCGACGCTCTCGCGATCGGAATGCGTCACTTCCACGCGCACCGCATCGCGGTCCCACACCTTGATGATCACGTCGCCGGCGAAGTTGTTCACGTCGAGCTTGGTGCCCTTCGACACCTGCACCGTCTGATCGGTCGACGCGATGGCCATGGCCAGCAGCAGGGTTCCCAGCATGTGTCGTCCTCACGGTCCGCCTCTTGGCGGACGTTGCGATCCGTCTCTCGTCTCTAGTCCATGTCGGTGGTCAGCGCCGCCGCGCGCCGCAGCAGATCGAGCTTGCGGCGCCGCGCCTCCACCAGATGGCTGCTCAAATAGCTGTTCGCCGGGTCGCCGATCAGCGCCTCGCGTGCCTGGTTGATGGCCTGATCGATGATCTGCAGATTGTGCTCGACCACCGCAACGGTCGACGGATCGAGGCGGCCGCGGCCGGCCTTCAACGCCTTCTCGAGGTCCGCCACCGCAGCGTCGTACTGCGCGTCGGCGAGGCCGACGGTTTCCACGCGGACGCCGGCGGCATCGTCGGATGCGGCGGTGTCGCCGCCATTGGCAGCCCTGAAGGGCTGCGCTGCTGAATCCGACGTTGTCGCAACCGTTGGCGCCGGCGCGTCGTCGCGCAGCCCGTCAGGACTGCCGGCAATCCGCCAGACGATCCCGCCCGACACCGCGGCGACGAGCGCCGCCGCGGCGGCCAGCTGCGGCAGCGTGAAGGCGAATCGACGCGACGCGGTGCTTCGGAACGGCGCGACGCCCGCGGCAGGCGGGTGCCCGTCAATGCGCGCGGCGATGCCGCTCCACAAGTCGGCCTGAGGAGGGCGCCCCGCCTGCCCGGCCGCCTGCGCCCGTGCTACCACGCGCTTCAGGTCGTTGAGCACGGCGGTGCAGTCGCGGCACTCGTGCAGGTGCGCGGCGACCGCGCGGCTCTCGCCTTCCGACAGCTCGCCGTCGAGATAGTCCGACAGCTTGTCCGTCCATTCCTCGTGCATCGTCATTCCCCGCCCAAATGCCTGCGCATCAACATCCGCGCCCGGTGCAGCTGCCGCTTCGACGTGCCGGTGGCGATGCCGAGCAGCACCGCGATCTCCCGGTGCTTGTAGCCCTCGACGTCGTGCAGCACGAAAATCTCCCGCGCCCCTTCCGGCAGCTGTTCCATCGCCTGCTCGAAGTCGACCGTCAGGTCGGCCCGCGCCGGCGCGACGGTGACGTAATCGAGCGCTGCCGGGTCGTCGACCATCCGCTCGCGCTGGATGGCGAAACTGCGCCGCCGCTCGATCACCACGTTGACCGCGAGGCGGTGCAGCCAGGTCGAGAACGCCGACTCGCCGCGGAACTGGCCGAGCTTCTGCCAGGTGCGGACGAAGATGTCCTGGGTCACCTCGTCGGCTTCGTGCGTCCCCAGCATCCGGCGTGCAAGATTGTGAATCCTGCCGACGTGGGCCTGGTAGAGCCGCTCGAAGGCGGAGGTATCCCCGCCGGCCGCAAGAGCCACATCGGATTCGACTCCGCTCTGGACCGGGGTGTCGCTCAGCGTCATCACCGCCGAAAGGGTCGCGGCTGTCACTTACAAACAGTTGGACGGGGGGAGCTTAGCGGAAGGTTGACAGCGTGCAGGGCTGGAAGGCGGGAAGGCTGGAAGGCGGAAATGGAAGGGCGGAAGGTGGGAAGGCGCGAAGGCGGGAAGCAAGGTAGGAAGGTAAAGGCTGCAAGGCCTTCAGGACCTTAGCCTTTCGGCCTTACTTCCAGCCTTCCAGCCTTCCAGCCTTGCCTTCCCGCCTTTCAGCCTTCCAGCCCTTCAGCCTTGCGCGCGCTCAGGCGCAGCCTGCTTGCGCTCTGCGCGGCCGGCGAGCCGCCTGAACGCTTCGCCCGGGCTCCACTCACGGAGGTCGTCGAAGTAGGAATAGACCACCGGGGTGACCAGCAAGGTCAGCAGCAGGCACAGGATCTGGCCGCCCAGGATGGTCACCGCCATCGACGCCCGCGACCCGGCGCCGGCACCCTTGCCGAAGGCGATCGGCAGCATGCCGGCGACGATCGCGATCGTCGTCATCAGAATCGGCCGCAGGCGCACGTGGTTCGCCTGGATCAGCGCCTCGTGGCGCTCCACGCCCTGGTTGCGCAGCGTGTTGGTGTAGTCGACCTGCAGGATCGAGTTCTTCTTGACGATGCCGAAGAGCATCATCAGGCCGATCGCGCTGTAGACGTTGATCGTCATGCCAAACGCCATCAGCGCCAGGAGACCCGCCGGCAGGCTGAGCGGCAGCGCCGTCATGATCGTCAGCGGGTGAACGAAGCTGTTGAACTGCGACGCCAGCACCATGTAGATGAAGATGATGGCGAGGATGATCGCGATCGTGAAGTTGCTCGACGCCTCGGCCAGCGTGCGCGCGCTGCCGCCGAAGACCGCCTGATACCCCGGCTTCAGGTGCAGCTCTTCGACCTTCAGCCGTGCCGCCGCCAGCGCCTCGCCGAGCGGCACGCCCTGCAGGTTGCCGTTCACTGAAATCTGGCGCTGCCGGTTGTAGCGGTCGATCGCGGCCGGGCCGAAGTCGCTTTTCAGCTGCGCGACGTCGCTCACCTTGACCGTGCGGTTCGGTCCGGCCGGGATGAGCAGATCGCCCATCGTCACCGGGTTGCGATACCGCTCGTCGAGGCGCAGCAGCACCTTGAACTGGTCGTCGCCGTCCTTGAACTCCGACACTTCCTCGCCGCCCACCAGCGTGCGCAGGTTGTTGGCGAGCGAATCGATGTTGACGCCGAGGTCGGCGGCGCGGGCGCGATCGACGTTGATCCGCAGCTCCGGCTGGGTCGGCTCGAAGTTGGTATCGACGTCGACGACGCCGGGGATCTCGCGCACCTTCTCCATCAGCTGCACGGTGTACTGCTGCAGCTGCTCGATGTCGGGCCCCTGAATCAGGATGTTGAGGCGGTTGAACCCGCCGCCGCCGCCGCCGGGCCCGCCGCCGCCGGGGCCGCGGCCGCCGGTCGAGGCGCCCGAGATGTCGGTGCCGCCGGAGACGCTGATGCGCGCGCCCTGGTACTTGCGCAGCATCTGCCGCGCCTGAATCATCAGCTGCTGCTGCGAGAAGTCGCGCTCCTCGAGCGGCACCATCATGATGTTGAAGTTGGCGAACCCGGAGTTGATGTTCTGCATCACCCGCTGCAGCCCGGGCAGCGCCAGCACTTCCTTCTCGATCGGCTTGATGAACTCCTCGGTCCGCTGGTAGCTGGTGCCGCGCGGCAGCCGCACGTTGACGCTGAACTCGCCCTGGTCGTCGTCGGGCACGAGCTCCTTGCCGACGTAGGGGTAGAGGAACGCCGCCGACACGGTGACGGCGAGCGCGATCAGCATCATCACCGGCCGGTGATGGAGCGCCCAGATCAGCAGCTTGCCGTAGAAGGCGTCGAGCTTGGCGTAGACGCCGCCCGACTTGGTGTTGGAGTGATCCGACTTGATGTCCTCGCGCTTCATCCACATCGCGCAGAGCGCGGGGGTGAGCGTGAACGACACGAACATCGACAGCAGGATGGCCGCGGCGGATGTCAGACCGAAGCTGTAGAAGTAGCGGCCGATCTGCCCGGTCATGAACGCGACCGGGACGAAGATCACGACCAGCGAGAAGGTGGTGGCCATCACGGCGAGGCCGATTTCCGCGGTCGCCGCCGCGGCCGCCTGCTTCGGCGTGACGCCCTTCTCTTCGACGAAGCGGAAGATGTTCTCGAGCACCACGATCGCGTCGTCGATGACGATGCCGGTGGCAAGCGACAGCGCCAGCATCGTCATGTTGTTGAGCGTGAACCCGGCCATCTTCATGAAGGTGAAGGTGCCGATGATCGAGGTCGGGATGGCGAGCGCGGCGATGAAGGTGACGCGCAGGTTGCGGATGAACAGGAACACCACGACGCTGGCCAGGAGGCCGCCGAGGATCAGGTGCAGCTTGATGTCCTCGAACGATCGCCGGATGAAGCGCGATTGATCGTTGCCGATGCTGATGGTGATGTCCTGGGGCAGCTGCTGCTGGATGCGCTGCAGCTTGTCCTGCACCCGGTCGACGACTTCGACCGTGTTGGTGCCCGACTGTTTGCGCACCTGGACGCCGATCGCCGGCGTGCCCGACAGCCGCGTCGCGCTGCGCACTTCCTGCACGCTGTCCTGCACGTGGCCGACGTCGGCGAACGTGATCACCGACCCGTCGGCGCGGTAGGCCAGGACGATGCGGTTGAAGTCCTCGACGTTGCGGATGCGGCCCATCGTCCGCACCGCAACCTCGGCCGGGCCGGCGGTGAACTGGCCGCCGGGAATCTCCACGTTCTGCCGCTGCACCGCGGTGCGCACGGCGTCGACGGTGAGGCCGTAGGCGTTGAGGCGATCGGCGTCGAGCAGCAGCTGGATCTCGCGCTTGCGCTCGCCGTTGTAGCCGACCGAGCCGACGTCGCGCACCGTCTCGAGCTCCTGCTTGACGCGCTTCTCGGCAATCTCGGTGAGCTCTTTCGGCGCCCGCGGCCCGATCACGGCGAAGCCGAAGATCGGCTGCGCGTCGGGATCCATCTTGGTGATCTGCAGCGGCCGGGTGTCGCGCGGAAACTGGTTGACGATCTGCGCCAGCTTGTCGCGGACGTCCTGCGTCGCCGACTCGATCTCGCGCTCGAGGGTGAAGGTGATGGTGACGCGGGCGTTGCCCTGGTCGGAGGAGGCGCGCAGCTCGTCGATGCCGCTGATGGTGTTGACCGCCTCCTCGACGCGCTTGGTGATCTGCGTCTCGATCTCTTCGGCGCTCGCACCCGGCAGATTCGCCTGGACGTTGACCACCGCCGCGTCGGTCTTCGGCATCAGGTCGAGGCCGAGCGACTCGTAGGAGACGGCGCCGAGGACGATCAGCGCCGCGGTCATCATGATCGCGAAGACCGGGCGGTTGACGCTGACTTCAGCGAGCTTCATTGACGCACTCCGCGGCGGCCGTTGCCGTTCCGGCCCGATCCCCGTCCGTCTTCGGCGACCTCGTTGCCGGCGCCGCCGACGCGCACGCTGACGCCGGTGGCGAGCTGGCTCAGGTTGGATGTCGCCACCGTTTCATCGCCCTTCAGGCCGCTGGTGATCTCGACCAGGTTGTCCTTGCGCGCGCCGAGCGTCACCTGCTGCGCCCGTGCCTTGTTGCCTTCGATCACGAAGATCGTCGACACGCCGGCCAGCGTCGAGATGGCGTCGTCGGGCGCGGCAATCACGTTGGCGTCGATGTGCGTGAGCACGACACCCTTGGCGAAGAAGCCCGGCTTGAGCTGGCGATCGTTGTTCTCGACCACCGCTTCCACCGCGAAGGTCCGCGTCGTCTGATCGACCGCCGGGCTGACGTAGGCGATCTTGCCCTGGAACTTCCGGTTGAGGAACGCCTCGACGTCGAACATCACCGTTTGACCGGGGCGGATCAGGCTGGCGTGCTTCTCCTGGATCGCGCTCTTCAACCGCAGCGGGTTGACCTGCACGATGGTCGCAACCGGCGTGTTCTCGCGGATGTACTCGCCCGGCTGGATCAGCCGCTCCGACACCGCGCCGGCGACCGGCGCCTTGATCACCGCGTCGGCCACCTTTTTCTGGGCGAGCTCGTAGGAGGCGCGGCGATCCTGCAGGCTGGCCTTCAGGCTGTGAATGTTGTCGAGCGTCGCCTGGTAGTTGGCCTCCGCCACCTTGAGCCGCGTTTCGGCGGTGTCGCGGTCGGCCTTGGTCAGCAGGCCTCGCGAGTTGAGGAGCTCCGCGCGTTCGAATCCGTTGCGCGCATCGTCGCGGTTGGCCGCCGCCTGCCGCATCGACGCGATCTGGTCGTCGGCCGGGGGCGCCTTGTCCTGACCGCGCTCGATGCCGAGCTGCGCCTCGACCTGCCGCAGCGCGCTCTCGGCGCGATCGAGCGCGAGCTGCAGTTCGCGCGGCTCGAGCCGCGCGATCACGTCGCCGGCGCGCACCTCGGTGCCGAGCTGCACCCGCACGTCGCGGACGATGCCGGCGACCTCGCTGCTGATGCGCGCCTGCTCGGGCGACAGCAGCGTGCCAGAGAGCTCGACCTCGCGCTGCACCGACATGCGCTGCACCGGCGCGGTGACGGTCTGCACCGCCGGGCCGCCGCCGCGACCGCCGCGTCCGCCGCCGCGGCCGCCCGCAGCGGCCGCCTGGCCGGCAGTTTTCTGGCAGGCGGACGCGAGCAGCGCAAGCCCAATGACGAGCAGATAGTGTCGGCGCACGTGATCCTTTACGAAGAGGCTTCCGCCGACGCGTGAACATCGCGCCGCGCCGGATGACCCGCGACCGCAACATCGCCATGAACCCGGCGGCGCGCCAGGAACATCCGCGTGTTCTCGATGTAGACGTAGTACACCGGCGTGATGTAGAGCGTCAGCAGCTGCGAGACCAGCAGGCCGCCGACCACCGCGAGGCCGAGCGGCCGCCGCGCTTCGGCGCCGGCGCCCCAGCCGAGCGCGATCGGCAGCGTGCCGACCAGCGCCGCCATGGTCGTCATCATGATCGGGCGGAAGCGCACGAGGCACGCCTCGTGGATCGCTTCGCGCGGCGTCTTGCCGTGCGAGCGCTGCGCCTCGACCGCGAAGTCGACCATCATGATGCCGTTCTTCTTCACCAGGCCGACCAGCATGATGATGCCGACAAACGCATACAGGCTCAGCTCGGTCTTGAAAATCAGCAGCGTCAGCAGCGCACCGAAGCCGGCGGCCGGCAGCCCCGAGAGAATCGTCAGCGGGTGGGTGAAGCTCTCGTAGAGGATGCCGAGGACGATGTAGATGACGACGATCGCCATCAGCAGGATCAGGCCGAGGCCCTGCAGCGAATCCTGGAAGGCCTGCGCCGTGCCTTGAAAGGTGGTCGAGATCGTCGACGGAATGGTCGCCGCGGCGGTTTGCTTGATCATCTCGACCGCGTCGCCCAGCGCGTAGCCCGGCTTCAGGTTGAAGGAGATCGTCACCGACGGCAGCTGGCCGGTGTGCGCGATCACCGACGGGCCGACGTTGGTGCGGACGCTGGCGACGGTGTTCAGCGGAATCAGCCGCCCGCCGCTCGAGCGCACGTAGAGCATCGACAGCGCCGACGGGTCGCTCTGAAACTGCGGCGCCACCTGCATGATCACCTGGTACTGGTTGTTGGGCGCGAAGATCTGCGACACCTGGCGCGTGCCGTAGGCGTTGTAGAGCGCCGTCTCCACCTGGTTGACCGTCAGCCCGAGCGCCGAGATCTTGTCGCGATCCATGTCGATGCGGATCTGCGGGTTCTTGATCTGCATGTCGCTGCTGACGTCCTCGAGGCCGGGCGCTTCGCGCAGCTTCGATTCGAGCACCGGCGCCCATTGGTAGAGCTCGTCCGTGTCGGTGTCCTGCAGCGTGAACTGATAGAGAGCGCGCTGCGGTCCCTGGTTGCCGAGATTGATCGGCGGCCGGTTGACCATGAACACACGCACGCCGGGGACCTGCGACAGCTTGGGACGCAGATCCGCGATCACCTGATCGACGCTGCGCTTGCGCTGCGACCGCGGCTTCAGGTCGACCGAGATCTGGCCGGTGTTCAGGTCGCCGCCGCGCGGCCCGCCGCCGACGTTGTTGCTGAAGGCGAGGACATCGGGATCCTTGGCGACAATCGCCGCCACCTCGAGCTGGTGGCGCGACATCTCATCGAAGCTGATGCCCTGCTTCGCCTCGGTGCTGATGTTGAACCGGCCCTGGTCTTCGCTCGGCAGGAAGCCCTTCGGCACCTGGCCAAAGAGATAGACGGTGCCGACGAGCAGCGCCACCGAGACCGCCATCGTCACGACGTGGAAGCGCAGCGCGCCGCGCAGCGTCACATCGTAGAGCTTCAGCCACAGGCCGAACATCCGCTCGGTCGCGTTGTAGAACGCGCCGTGCTTCTGGGTATGCGGCGGCTTGAGGAAGCGGCTGCACAGCATCGGCGTCAGGCTGATAGAGACGAAGCCGGAAACGAGAATCGCGACCGAGATGGTCACCGCGAACTCGTGCAGCAGCCGGCCGACGACGCCGCCCATGAACAGCACCGGGATGAACACGGCGGCCAGCGACACGGTCATCGACAGAATCGTGAAGGCGACCTCCTTCGATCCGTCGAACGCCGCCCGCATCGGCGGCTTGCCCATCTCCATGTGCCGGACGATGTTCTCGAGCATCACGATCGCGTCGTCGACGACGAAGCCGACGCATAAGGTCAGCGCCATCAGCGAGAGGTTGTCGAGGCTGTAGTCGAGCAGATACATCACCCCGAAGGTGGCGATGATCGAGGCGGGCAGCGCGAGGCTGGGGATCACCGTGGCCGAGAGGTTCCGCAGGAACAGGAAGATCACCATGATCACCAGCGTCACGGTGATCAGCATCGTCACCTTGACGTCGTGGATCGACTCGCGGATCGACTCGGAGCGGTCGTTGCGGATGTCGAGCGACGCGGCCGCCGGCATCTGCTCGCGGAAGCCGGGCAGCAGCTTCTTGACGGCGTCGACGACGGCGACAACGTTGGTCCCGGGCTGCTTCTGAATCGCGAGGTAGATGGTCCGCTCGCCCTGGTACCACGCCGCCGTCTTGTCGTTCTCGATGCCGTCGTAGACGTGCGCGACTTCCTCCAGCCGCACCGGGTTGCCGTTGCGGTAGGCGATGATCATCGGGCCGTACTTCTCGGCCCGCAGCAGCTGGCCGTTGGCCAGGACGGTGAAGGTCTGCTCCGCGCCGTACATCGTGCCGGTCGGCAGCGACACGTTGGAGTTCTGGATCGCGCTCGCCACCTCGTCGACGCCGATCGCATGCGCCGACAGCTTGCGCGGGTCGAGGTCGACGCGCACGGCGTACTTCGCGGCGCCGAACACCTGCACCTGGGCGACGCCGTTGACCATCGAGATCCGCTGGGCGATGGTCGACTCGGCGTACTCGTTGAGCACCGGCAGCGGCAGCGTCCCTGACCGCAGCACCAGGAACAGCACCGGCTGATCGCCGGGGTTGACCTTCTGGTAGGACGGCGGCGCCGGCATCTGCGGCGGCAGCTGGCGCGCGGCGCGCGCGATCATCGCCTGCACGTCCTGCGCGGCGGCGTCGATGTTGCGGCTCAACTCGAACTGCAGCGTGATGTTGGTACTGCCCTGCGAGCTGGTCGAGTTGATCGAGGTGACGCCGGCGATGGTGGCGAACTGTTTCTCCAGCGGCAGCGCGACCGCCGACGCCAGCGTCTCCGGGCTCGCGCCCGGCAGGCTCGCGTTCACCTGGATGGTGGGGAAGTCGACCGTCGGCAGGTCGCTGACCGGCAGCTGCTGGTAGGCCATCAACCCGAAGACGACGATGCCGAGCATGATCAGCGTCGTCGTGATCGGCCGCTTGATGAACATCGAGGAAATATTCATGGTGCCGCCTGCGCTCCCGCGCCCGACTTGATGCTGACGCGGCTGCCGGCGGTGAGCCGCAGATGGCCATCGGTGACCACCGTCTCGCCCGCCTTGAGCCCGTCCTTGATCACGGATTCGTTGTCGACGGCGCGCACGACCGTCACGTTGCGCAGCTCCACCGTCTGGTCAGGCTTGACCACGAAGACGTACTGGCCCTGCTGCCCGGCCTGTACGGCGACGGTGGGTACGACGATCGCGTGCGGGTCGGTCTTCAGCGTCACGCTGACGTTGACGAACTGCCCCGGCCACAGGTGGCGGCTCTCGTTCGGGAACGTGCCCTTGATCTTGATCGTGCCGGTGGTCGGGTCGACGGCGTTGTCGACGAAGGTAATGCGGCCGACCGACGGCGCGCCGGTGTCGTTCGGCGCCAGCGCCTCGACCTTCACCGAGCCCTGCGCCATGTACTGCTTCAGCTCCGGCAGCCGCGCCTCGGGGATGCCGAACGTGACGTAAATCGGCGCGACCTGGTTGATCACCACCAGCGGCGTCGCGTCGTTGGCGCGCACCAGGTTGCCCTCGTGCACCTGCAGCGCGCCGGTGCGGCCGGAGATTGGCGACACGATGGTGGCGTACTGCAGCTGCACCTCGGCGTTTTCGACCGCGGCGCGGTCGGCCTCGAGCGTCGCCTCGAGGGCGGTGGCCGCCGTCCGGCTGGTCTCGAGCTGCTCCTTCGTCGCAATGCCGCGCTCGGCCAGATCCTGATACCGCTGCGCCTGCGACTTGGCGTTCGCTGCCTGCGCCGTGTCCTTTTGCAGGTTTGCCTTGGCCTGCTCGAGCGCGGCTTCGAGCGGCCGGCGATCGAGCGTGAACAGCACCTGGCCCTTCCGCACGTCCTCGCCTTCCCGGAAGCCGACCGCGTTGAGCGCGCCGGTGATCTGCGAGCGCACGGCGACAGTGGAGTACGCCTCGGCGCTGCCGATCACGTTGAGCTCGAGCGGCAACGGCTTCTCGACGACCTTTGCCGCGGCGACCGGGACGGCCGCGCCGCCGCCTCCGCCACCACCGCCGCCGCGTCCGGTGGCGGGAGGCGTGGATTGCACCGCTTCGCTGCCCGAACAGGCGGCCGCGGCGAGTGACGCCGCGAGCGCGGCGGGAACGAACCAGGAGGAAAGTCTCAGAGGCATCATTCGAATCGCAAGGCGTCGATAGGATCCAGCGCGGCCGCCTTGCGCGCAGGATAGAAGCCAAAGAACACGCCGGTCATGGCGGCAAACCCGAACGCGATCGCCACCGCGTCGGGCGACACTGCCGTCGGCCATCCCTGCACCAGGGTGACGCCGCGCGCCAGGCCGAAGCCGAGCGCGATGCCGATGCCGCCGCCGAAGAGGCTCAGGACGACCGCTTCGACCAGGAACTGCAGCAGCACGTCGCGGCCGCGGGCGCCGATGGCCATGCGCAGCCCGATCTCGCGCGTCCGCTCGGTGACCGACACCAGCATGATGTTCATGATGCCGATGCCGCCAACCAGGAGCGACACGCCGGCGATGCTCGCGAGCAGCGCCGTCATCGTCTGCGTCGCTTCCTTGCGGACGCTCGCCATCTCTTCCATCGTGCGGACCATGAAGTCGTCCGGCTCGCCCGGCTGGATCTTATGGCGGGTGCGGAGCAGGGTGGCGATATTATCCGCCACCCGCGAGGTTTCGCCGGCCGAGAACGCCGACACGCTCACCATCTGGATGTTGGTGATCCCTCGCAACTTCTTTAGGACTGTGGTGTAGGGGACGAAGATCGTGTCGTCCTGATCCTGGCCCATGCCCGACTGTCCCTTGCTCGCCATGACGCCGACCACGGTGAACGGCTGGTTCGAGACGCGGATGATCTGGCCGAGCGGGCTGACATCCGAGCCGAACAGCTGATCGCGCGTCACCGTGCCGAGCACGGCGACTTTCGACGCGGTGGCGACATCCTGCGGCGTGAAGAACTGGCCCTCGAGCACCGGCCACGAGCGGATCAGCGGCATGTCGACGTCGGTGCCCTGGATCTGCGTGTTCCAGTTCAAATGGCCGGCGACGACCTGCGCGCGCGTGTTCGATCCGGCGGCCACATACTGCACGCCGGGGAGCTGGCGAATGGCCGCGGCGTCTTCGGGCACCAGCGTCGCCGCGTTGCCCTGGCCCATGCGCACGCCGCCGGCCATGAAGTTGCCCGCCGACACCATCACCATGTTGGTGCCGGCCGACTGGATCTGCGCCTCGATCGAGCTCTGCGCGCCGGTGCCGAGCGCGACCATCGTGATCACCGCGGCGACGCCGATGATCATGCCGAGCATGGTCAGCGCGGTGCGCATCTTGTTCCGGTTCAGCGCCTTCAACGCGATGCGGAGAATCATCAGGAAGGACATCGCAGCTCCTACACGACCTCCGCCGCCGGCAGCGCCGCCAGCTCGTTCTCGGCAACGCGCCGCCGAGTGACGGCGCGGTCGGCGACCACCTGCCCGTCGCGGAACGACACCGTGCGGGTGCCGTACTCGGCGATGTCCAGCTCGTGCGTGATCAGGACGATGGTGATGCCGCGCTCGCGGTTGAGGCGCTGGAAGATCCCCATCACTTCGATGCTGGTGCGGGTGTCGAGGTTCCCGGTCGGCTCGTCCGCCAGCAGGATTGACGGGCGGTTGATCAGCGCGCGCGCGATCGCCACGCGCTGCTGCTGGCCGCCGGACAACTGGTTGGGGTGGTGATCGGCGCGGTTGCCCAGGCCCACCAGCTCGAGCATCTCGAGCGCACGCTGGTGCCGGTCGGCGGTCCTCAGGCCGTTGCCGCCGTAGAGCAGCGGCAGTTCGACGTTGTCGAGCGCCGACGTGCGTGACAGCAGGTTGAATCCCTGGAA
>Ga0207675_100000756_pt1 | contig 32138 bp, 27 predicted proteins | sample KBSSwiS42_FD_184305 | JGI IMG/M metagenome (GOLD analysis project Ga0207675, IMG submission 184305) | Switchgrass rhizosphere microbial communities from Kellogg Biological Station, Michigan, USA - KBS Switchgrass S4-2 (SPAdes) (version 2) | ecosystem: Host-associated > Plants > Roots >...
TCCCTCCGCCGTATTGACGATCGAGCGGCCTCGTCGAGCCGCCTGTTACTGCGGCGTTGCGGACTTATCCTTGGGCGGCACGCCGATGACCTTCACACCGGCCTGACGCGCCATGTCCATGGCGAAGATCACGTCCTGGAACTTCACCTTCGGATCGCCCTTGACGAAGATCAGCTTGTCGGGGCGAGGATCGTAGATCTCCTTCAGCCGCTTCACGAGGTTGTCCTTGCTGAGCGGCTCCTTGTTGACGGCGAAGGCGCCGTTAGGCAGCACCTCGAGGACGATCTGCTGCGAGACCGCGTTCGCCGGCGCGACGGCCGGGTTCGGGTCTGGCAACTGAATGTCGATCGCCTTGCGTGCCATCGGGATCACCATCATGAAGATGATGAGCAGCACGAGGAGCACGTCGATCATCGGGGTGACGTTCGGCTCGTTGGTGAGCCCGCCACCACCGCCGGCAGACATGGCCATTAGGGTTTCGCCTCCTTCTTCTCAGCGCCCGGCATGATGTTGTCCCCCGGGACGGTGGACATCGTGCCTGGACGCTGATCCGTAATCAGACCTGTCACACGAACCCCGGCGACAGCCGCGATGTCGAGCGCGTCGATCACCTTGGTGTACTCGAGGTTCTTGTCGGCCTTCACGTACAGAATCTTGTCGACCGTGCGAGCGTCAAAGATCCGCTTGAGCTCATTGGGCAGCGTTTCGTTCTTGATCGCTTTCTTGTTCAGGTAGTACTGCCCCTGCGCGTCAATGCCAAGCACCTGATCCTGATCCTCTTCAGGATGCGGCTTCAGGTTGACACCCTGCGGCGGCTGGGCGTTGAACCCGGAGTTGATGGCCGGGATCACGATCATGAAGATGATCAGGAGGACGAGCATGACGTCGATCATTGGCGTCACGTTAGGCTCGGCCTTGACTCCTCCTCCTGATGTCGTGGACATCGCCATCGGTTACCTCCCTCGATGAGCGAGTGGATTACTGCGAGATCGGCGAGCTGCCGCCGGCGGCGGTGTTGAACTCACGCGTGAAGCGCGAACGGCCGAACTCACCCGACACGCCCTTGATGAGGTAGTCGATCATTTCCTTCGACGAATACGTCATCTCGGCCGTGAGGTTGTCGATCTTGGTCTGGAAGTAGTTGTACGCCCACACCGCCGGAATGGCGACGAGGAGACCGAAGGCCGTCGTGATGAGCGCTTCGGCGACACCAGCCGAGATCGCGGAGAGACCGCCGGAGCCCGACGCGGCCATGCCCGTGAACGCGTTCACGATACCCATCGTCGTGCCGAGCAGACCGACGAACGGCGCGGTCGCACCGACCGTCGCGAGCACGCCCAGGCCGCGCTTGAGCTGCACGATCGTCATGAGCATCTCGCGCTCCACCGCACGCTCGGCCGAGTTGATGTCGGCGACCGTCACGGAGCCATCGAGAATGAGGGGCTTGATCTCGGAGAGCGCGCCACCGAGCACGCGCGCGACGTGCGACTTCTTGTAGCCTTCGGCGAGCTTGATCGCTTCCGTGAGGTTGTCTTCCTCCAGGAACTGCGAGAACTCCGGCGCGAACTTGCGGGTTTCCTGCTGCGCTTTGCGAAGGCCCCACCACTTCTGGATCATGATGGTGAGCGAGTACACGGACATGATCGCGAGGACCCATACGATGCCCTTCGCGAAGTAGCCCATCGAGTGCCAGAGATCGATCAGCGACAGATTCATAGTGGTTGTCTCCCGGTGAGCTTACTTCGAAATGCTGAACGTGAACGGCTGTTGAACGAGCTGCTTCACCTTGCGTCCGCCGACTTCCGCGGGGATGAACTTCATCTGCGGCAGCGCGTTCTTGACGGACTGCACGAACATGTCGTGCGACGACTTCAGGATCTTGAGCGATCCCGCCTCCGCCTTCCCCGTCGTGTCGACCACGAACTGCGCGAGCACTTCGCCCTCGACACCGGCCTGACGGAGCATGTCGGGATATCGCGGCGAAATGGAGCCTGGTGCGGGAACGACCGGCTTTTCGACCTGGAACTCGAAGTACGGCTGGTCGCTCTGCACAACCGCACCGCCCTCCTTGCCCTTCGCGACGCCACCCGCGACTCCCTTACCCGAGAAGTCGGCTTCGTCCGTCACCTTCTTGCTCAAGTCGATATCCGGAATCACGTCCGGGATCTCGACGGGGGCAGTGAGGACCTGGAAGCCCTTCGGCGGAGGCGGTGCGACGACGACGTCGGGTGGAGGCGGCGGAGGCGGTTCCTCCTTGGGTGGCGGCGGCTCGTCTTTCGGAGTCTCGACGAAGTCGATTTTCTCCTGTTTCGGCTTCTCGTTCCTGATCGCCGCGTTCGCGGTCGCGTAGACCGCGAGACCGACGAGGATCGAGTGAAGGACGATGCTCGTGACAGTGCCGCCGCCGCGCTTCTCCTTCTTGGGTTTGGACTCGAGCAGGTTGTTGAACATGCACTCTCCCTAACGCTGGACGAGAAGACCCGAAGTCACTCGCGAGATTCTAGCCGGGAGAGTTATCAGCGGAATGGAAAAAAGATTAAGAAACGGTGAAGCGGGAATTACGATTCGTTAGTGCGCATCGTCACGTCACGCCTCGGGTCGCCACGCGGGAAACGAATTGAGCAGCGTGACATAAAGTGCGTGGTGCAATGTGATTAGACCGCAGGGTGCCCAAACCGCTCGAACCGTGAACCGAACGGCTGGTCCCTCGGCAGCGCTCATTAACGAATCATGCACGAGCAGGCGGCTCGTGCATGATCATGCGTCCGCGGGAGCCGCTATTTCTGTCGGTGCGGGCTGCTGTGTTGTGCCGTCGGCGGCGGATTCCAGCGCGATGTCGCCGGCGATCGGCAACGAGACGGTGAATGTCGACCCTCGGTGCAGTCGTGACTGTACCGTCAGGGTCCCGCCGTGGGCCTGCGCGATCCACTGACTGATCGCCAGGCCGAGCCCGAACCCGCCGCGCTCGGAAAGTCTCGAGCGTGCGCGGTCCGCGCGCCAGAAGCGCTCGAAGATGTATGGGAGGTCGGCCGCGGCGATGCCGATCCCCGTATCGCGGACCGCGAACTGTACCTCTCCATCGCGGCGACGCAATGTGACCTCCACGGAACCGCCACGCGACGTGTACTTGATCGCGTTCGTCACGAGGTTGAGGAATAGCTGTCGCAGCCGGAGACGATCGCCGAGGATGACCGCCCCTTCGACGGTCGGCAGCGAGACGTGAAGGCCCGCGTGCTCGCCCAGGATCACCGCCGTCTCGAACACGTCGTGGACGAGCGGCTCGATCGGGAACGCCTCGCGATACAGGTCGAACCGCCCTTCGTCCGCGCGAGCGAGCGTCAGGAGACTATCCACGAGGTCCGCCATCCGCGTCGTCTCCTGGAGAGCCTCCTCGAGCGCGACGAGATGTTCGGTGGACGTCGGCGACGAATGCATCGCGCGCTCTACGTCCGCACGAAGCACCGCGAGTGGCGTTTTCAGCTCGTGGCTCGCATCGGCCGTGAAGCGCCGCAACGCAGCGAATGATGTCTCGAGACGCGCGATCATCGCGTTGAGCGTCGCGCCCAACCGCGCGAGCTCATCGCCAGTCGTTTCGACCGGCAGGCGTCGATGCAGACTGCGGCCGTCCGATATCGCCTCCACCTCGTTGATCATCCGCCCGACTGGCTCGACGGCGCGGCCGGCGATGAGATAGGCCGCACCCACCGACGCACCAATGATCAACGGCGCGACCACGAGGATCGTAGCGAGAAACTCCCGCACCCAATCGGCGGTGAGATCCACCTCGCGTCCGGCAACGACGCGGGTGACGCGCGTGCTGGAGTCGGTTTCCGCCAGCGCCACGAGCAGGACGCTGCTATTCCCCACGGGGACCGGGAAGACTTGTCTGCCGGGTGCGAGGCTCACGGCTTCGCGCATCAGCCGGTCGTAGTCGCCGCTCGTCGGGTCTCGCGACTGAAGCAGACGGACCGACGGCGACACATAGAGCGCCTTCCCGATCGAGTCCATCAGCACGACGTAGTCGGGCAGCCCGTCGAGGATGGCGGCGATTCTCGGCGTGATCTGCGCCGAGGTTTGCACGAACTGCTGCGTGCCGGCGCCGATGACCTGGCTCGTGCTGGTCGTGACCGGTTCGTTCGCGGTCGCGGCAAACCGCAGCACGCGGAGGGCGAGGTCCGCCTGCACGGCAACCTCACGCCCGATCTCGCGACGCGCGTTCGCCCGACGCTCTCCAAACAGCGCGACGGAATAGACCGCGACGCTTCCGAGCAGCGCACCCGCGTATGCGACGGTGAGCTTCGCGCGAATTGTCGCCATACGTTCACCCTTTGATCACGTACCCGACTCCCCGGACTGTCGTAATCAGCTTTCGGTCGTGCTTGGAATCGATCTTCTTGCGCAGGTGGTTGATCACGACGTCGACGATGTTGGTCCCGGGATCGAAGTGATACCCCCAAGCATACTCGGTGATCAACGTTCGGCTCATGACACGACCCTGGTGGCGCATCAGGTACTCGAGGACCGCGTACTCCTTGGGTGTGAGCTCGATGAGCTCCCCGACGCGCCGCACCTCGCGCGTATCGCGATTCAGCTCCAGGTCTCCGACGTGGAGCATGGGGGACGCCATGGCGCGCGGGCGGCGAGCGAGGGCCTCGACGCGTGCGAGCAGCTCCTCGAACGCAAACGGCTTCGTGACGTAGTCGTCGGCGCCCGCTCGCAACGCGTTGACCTTCGCGTCAACGGCGTCCTGGGCAGTCAGCACGAGCACCGGGCGCTCGAACCCGCGGGCGCGCAGGGAATTCAACACATCCATTCCGGACTTGCCCGGCAGTCGCATGTCGAGGATCACAACATCGTATGCGTCCGACGTCGCGAGCCGCTCCCCTTCCTCACCGTCCGCGACCAGTTGTACGCCCCAGCGCTGCTCCTCCAATCCTCGCCGAACGAAATTGCCTACGGTGGGATCGTCTTCGATGACCAATACTTTCATTTACAGACAGGAGCCCGGAAATGAGCGAAAGAAGTCCGATGCACACACATGACGTAGCGTAGCGCGGAAGTCTACGGCGCGTGTCTGGGTACCGTAATGGGGCCGCCGCTCCAGGACGTGAAAATTGCCCTCGACGGTACCGCCGTTGGTACCTCAGACGAGGGCAATGTGGGCGACGCACCAGCGGCCTACACGTTAGGCAGTCGCCGGCCGGCCTTCACTATCCGTTCGCCGCCCGGGGACGATGAAATCCGTACTCGCGAATCTTCCGGTAGAGCGTCTTGGAGGATATCCCGAGAACGGTCGCGGCGCGGCCCTGGTGCCAGTTCGTGCGCGACAGGACGCTTTCGATATGGCGGCGCTCGACCTCGGCCAGTGAGACGACGTCGCCGTTGGTGCCTCCGCGTGCCGGCGCGTGGGTGTCGTGCAGCGGAAGGTCGCGTGCCTGAATGACGCCGCCATTCGCGAGCAGCACCGCGCGCTCCATGACGTTTCGCAGCTCCCGGACGTTCCCGGGCCACCGGTAGTCCTGCAGCGCACGCATCGCCTCGTCCGACAACTGCGGCGGATGCGCGCCACCGAACTGCGCGAGGAACGCGTTCGCGAGCAGCGGGATGTCCACCGCTCGCTCGCGCAGCGGCGGCAGGACGATGCTGATCGTGTTGATGCGGTAAAAGAGATCGCTTCGGAACCGACCTTCGCTCACGGCCACCGCGAGGTCCTTGTTCGTTGCGGTGACGATGCGGGCATTCACTTCGACCTTCTGTGTTCCGCCAACGCGGAAGAAGGAACCCTGCTCCAGTGCCCGGAGCAGCTTCCCCTGAACCTTCGGGTCGAGTCCGCCGATTTCGTCCATGAACAGCGTGCCGCCACCGGCCAGCTCGAACAGACCGACCTTCCGCGCTTCGGCGCCCGCGAACGCCCCCTTCTCATATCCGAACAGCTCGGTCTCGATCAGCCCATCGGCGATCGCCTCGCAGTTGATGTCGACGAGGGGGCCGGCGCCTCGCTCGGACAGCCGGTGCAGCGCTCGGGCGATCAGCTCCTTGCCCGTCCCGGACTCGCCGGAGATGAGGATCGGCGAATCGCTCTTGGCCACGCGACTGACGAGCTGCAGCACCGCCTGCATGGGGGCGTACTGCGTCATGACTTCGGGCACGCCGTCGACGCGGGACAGCCGATTGTGCAGGAGGGCATTCTCGCGCGCGAGCTGCCGCCGCTCCCAGGCGCGCCTAACGAGCACATCGATCTCCGCCATGCGGTACGGCTTCGACAGGTAGTCGTACGCACCCAGCCGAATCGCGGTGATGGCGGTTTCGATCGTGCCGTTGCCGGTGATGATGATGACTTCCGGGTGCGCCGGGTCTTCGTGGATGCTGCGCAGGACTTCCAACCCGTCCATCTCCGGCATGACGATGTCCAGCAGCGCGACGTCGTACGCTTCGCTGCGCAGCGCCGCCAATGCAGCTTTTCCGTCGCGTGTCACTGTAACCTGGTAGCCGCGCCCGAGCAGGAACTGCTCGAGAATGGTGCCGAGGTGTTCCTCATCCTCGGCGATCAAGACTTTGATGCGCGGTCCGGTCGCGGGCGCGGTCATAACGAGGCCTCCTCGGCCGGCAAGAGGATTCTGAACGTGCTGCCGGCGCCCGGGGTGCTATCGACTTCAATGCGCCCACCGTGGTCGGCGATGATCCCGTAACAGATGGAAAGCCCGAGGCCGGTGCCGCGCCCGGGCGCTTTGGTGGTAAAGAACGGCTCGAAAATCTTGGACGTGTCCGCGCGCGGAATGCCCACGCCCTCATCGATCACCTCGGCAACGACGCCTTCACGCGCGCCGCGGCCGTGGCGGGTCTTGATGGTGATCGTTCCCCGTTCGTCCATCGCGTCCACGGCGTTGATCAGCAGCGCCATGAAAACCTGGACGAGCTGCTCGCGGTTCGCCGTCACGTGCTCCAGCTGGTCGGCCAGCACGGTTTCGACCCGCATCTGCTTGAACCGCGCGTGATGCTTGACGAGGAACAGCGTGTGCTCGACGACCTCGTTGATTTCCGTGCTCGATTTGGTGACGGGCTTCGGCCGGCTGAAGTCGAGGAGGCCATCGATGATGCGCTTGCAGCGATGCACCTCGCCGTCGATGATCCCGAGGTATTCGTTGGCGTCGCGCGGCGTTCGAACACCGTCCACGCGCATGTCGTCGAGGCGTATCGTCAGGCTCTCGGCGCAGGCCGCAATGGTGGCGAGCGGGTTGTTGATCTCGTGCATGACGCCAGCGGCCAGCTGGCCGATCGCGGCGAGCTTTTCGGCCTGGGCGAATCGTTCCTGCGCCTCTCGCCACTCAGTCACGTCTTCCCCGATCGCGATCACGTGCGTGATGCCCGCGTCGGTGAGTCGCATCGGGATCTTCGAGATGCGGAACGTCCTCGCGTCCCCGCTCGCCGTCGACTCCATGTGAACGGTCTGGATTCGGCCGGTTCGGAAGACTTCGTCGAACTCCTTCCGAAGGCTTTCGGCGGGCTGGCGGTGGAGGATCTCGAAGATGCTCTTCCCGATCGCTTCCTCGCGGGAGACGCCCTGCATGCCGGTCTCGCGCTTTCGGTTCCAGGCCTGCACGCGGTATTCGCGGTCGACGACGTATAGGCCGACGGGGAGCGAATCGATGATTCGCTCGATGAAGCGGCGCTGCTCGTCATTCTGGCGCGTGCGCAGCGCGACCTCGACCTCCAGCTGGCGCGCCCGCTCGGCGTGGGCGAGCCAGGGCACGAGCATGTCCGCGATCACGCGCAGGACGAGATGGTCTTCGACCCCGAGCGCGCTCGACCGGCGGAATGAAATGGCGCCGAGGGGCTGAGGCTCCTCGGCGAGGAGGGGCCTAACGATGATGCCGTTCGCCTCGGCGAGGTCGGCGGCGAGCAGCGCGCTCACCTCGTCGGGCTTGGTTCCCTGATGTCCGGACGAGGCGAGCTTCTCGAGGCCACCAGGGCTGAACGACCACAGCACGCACTCTTCGGCGTTGATCGCGGTTCGTGCGGCCTCCACCACTGCGACGAGCTGGTCGTGCTCGGGATCGCGCGCGGCGAGACGTGCCGCGACAGCGGCGATTCCCGCGAGAGCGCGCGGTGCAGCAACCACGTCCGCGTTGACGGCGGAGATCGCAGGTGGGCCCAAAGGTCCTCGAAAGTTGGACGGATCGCGCCGCCGGTCTCGACCGTGGCGCCCCCTCGGACAAGATGACCGGCGACGAGGACCGGACGTCACGTCTCGACACTCGTGACGCCGCTCACAACGAACCTCGAATCGTCGACTGTTCGGCTCGGCAAGCCGCAGTGGGAACGGACGTTGCGGGCATTGATCTCACGTTGATCGAGAAATGCTTCACGGTTGAATGGAGGAGGTTTGCCATGGTGAATCGCGGATCGCTCACTGGCCCCGTCTTTGGACTGCGCCGAGAGATCGACCGGCTGTTCGAGGACACGTTTGGTGGTGACTCGAGGCGAAGCGGCTGGGCGCCCGCCGTCGACATTCGTGAGGACAACACAGAGATCGCGCTCGAGGTGGAGCTTCCAGGAATCAAGCCGAGCGACGTCGAGGTGATGGCGGAGAACGGCGTGTTGACGATCCGCGGCGAGAAGCAGAGCGGGCCGACCGAAGGATCGGAGGGGCGATACCACGTCGTGGAGCGGAGCTACGGAAGCTTTACACGATCGTTCCAGTTACCGACGGGCGTCGATGAGCAGCGGATCGAAGCGGACTTCAGCGACGGTCTCCTGACGATCCGCATTCCGAAAGCCGCTCTGGCACAGCCACGCCGGATCGAGATCAAGAACTCGGGAAGCCAGCCGGCGATCCAAGGAACGCCGTCAAAATCGAGCTCGACCCGCGGACGCCAGGACTCGACCCAGGGGGAGACGGCCGGATCCGGCAGCGCGACGAGAGGCCAGAAATGAACGATCGCGCCGGCGACTGATCGCGGCACCATCGCACGAACGCGCCCGCGACCGGAGTGTCGCGAGCGCGTGGCGGGCCGCCTAACGTTGGCGCGGTGCGGATGGAGCGTACCGGGATCGAACCGGTGACCTCCGCATTGCAAATGCGGCGCTCTCCCAGCTGAGCTAACGCCCCGCTACCGCCGCCAACGAGCAGCGCTAAATATACGCAGGCACCAACCGGCGAGGGAGGCGATGACCAGCACAGCACGACCCGACGCAGCGACTTCGGAGACCGCACACCACATTACTGTGCGGTGCCAATTCTGTGAGACGTGGAACCGCGTCGTCGCCGAGCGCGCGAGCGATCGTCCGAAGTGCGGCAAATGCGGGAAACCGATGCTGATCGACCGCCCCATCCCGCTCAACGACGACACGTTCACGCGTACGATCACCGAGAGTGAGATCCCGGTCCTGGTCGACTTCTACGCCGACTGGTGTGGGCCGTGCAAGATCATGGCGCCGTCGGTGGACCAACTGGCGGCGGAGAATCAGGGCAAACTGCTGGTGGCGAAGCTCGATACGGATCGCGCGCCGCGAACGGCGCAATCGTTCAACATCCGCGGGATCCCAACCACGATCCTGTTCCGGGCGGGCAAGGAGGAGAATCGCCTGACGGGTGCCGCTCCGTTGAAGGCTCTACAGCAGCTCGCAGGCGTGTAGGCGGCGCAACTCACTGGTAACACGTTACTGGAGATGGTTATTGGTTATTCGAACCCCCGGGATGCGCATCTCGCGAGAGAAGCATGCCGGGGGTTCTGATTACCTGTAACCAGTTCCAGTAACCTGTTACCAGTGACCTATTCGTGTGCGGGAAGCGGTTCCATGGTCTTCGGATCGACAGGCACCTGAATCTCGTCCCGATACTTCGACGTCAGCATGAACACCCGCATCCGCGGGAACGCGTTCATGAACGCCAGGTAGGTCAACCCCCACAATCCCAGGAAGCCTAACGTCACCCCGACCTCATACAGGCCGAACGGCAGCGGAATCGCCGCCGCCGCGGCCTCAGCGCTGGCGGACGCTTCCGCCGACCCCGCAAAGGCCGACGGATAGATCTCGACATAGCGCTGGAGCCACAGCCCAATGGTCGACGACAAGGCGAAGAACGTCATCGTGGGCGTGTAGATCTTCGGGTACTTCCCCATGAGTCCGAAGAACGGGAACACGAACATCAACACGCCGACCGCGACGGTGACCCAGGCCCACGGATGGCTCATGCGCAGGAAGAAGTAGTGCGTCTCTTCCGGCATGTTGCCATACCAGATCACCAGGTACTGGCCGAACGTGATGTATCCCCAGAAGCAGGTGAACGCGAAGCACAGCTTCCCGATGTCGTGCAGGTGTCGCTCCTGGATCAGCTCCTCCGCACCGAGCGAGTTCCGCCAGAGCCGCACGACGATGGCGTGGATCATGAGCGCCACGACCCAGCCGCCCATGAAGATCTGCCATCCGTACATCGTGCTCTGGAAATGAATGTCCATCGACATCGACAGATCCCACGAGAGCACGACCCACCCGAACGCGAACGCCAGGATGAGGAAGACTGCGAGCTTCCCGAGGGTGGAGTGCGTCGAGTGCAGCTCGCGACGCTCCTCGCCGAAGCCGGTTCGCATCCGATCGCGGATTCCCTTCGCCCAGCTCGCGCCCCATTCGGGGATGACGCCGACGTCGAGCCTGACGGTGCGGTACACGAACCACAGACTGAGCAACGTGATCAGCGCGAAGACGATGATCACGCGAACCGTGAAGAACGTCGGGTTGAGCCACACCGCTTTCTCGTGGATCGTCGGCGGCGTCACCGCCCACGGGAAGATCGATCGCTTCCCGACGAAAACGGTGAGCAGCAGCAGCACGAACGCCACCGGCAGCCACGCGACGTACCCTTCGATGAATCGAATCGTGGGTCTCGACCACCGCGCCGTCGTTATGCGCTGGGACGCGGAAATCGCCACGCCGGCGGACGAGAACGTCGTGAAGAACAGCCAGTTCACATGGAACGCCAGCCACGCGCGCGCGTTTCCGGTGAACGCGCCGATCAGGAAGATTGCGAAGCCGACGATCGCCAACACCAGGCTGATTGTGGCCAGTCGCTTCGGGATCGGCCGCGAGATGATCTGAACGACTTCGTCGCGCGACGGGATGTGGGCGTCGTGAGCGCTCATTTCCCTTCTCCCTGGCCCGGAGTGCGCCGAGCGCCAGCGCGCGTCGTGTCTGCGCCCGTGCGACGCGTCGTGTCACCCGGGACGGCCGCGGGCGGCTGGCTCGCACCGTTCATCGATTGTAGCTCCGCGGCGGTGTGTGGAACGGGACGCGTTGGACCGAGCGTCGTGGGGCCGGGCACCGCGGGACCATTGAAGCCCGGTACCGCGAGCGGACCGGTGGGAACCGCCGCGGGCAGCTTGCCCTGTAACCCACGCACGTAGTTCACGACGTCCCAGCGATCTTTCTCTTCGATGCGGTTGTACGACGGCATGTTTCCACGCCCGTTGCGAATCATGCCGAAGATGTACCCATCGGTGCGGCTCAACGCCGGCCCACTCACGAGCGGAAACGGAAAGACGCCGTACTTCACTGCAGTACCGTCGCCCTTCCCGGCCATGCCGTGACAGACGGCGCAGTTGATCACGAAATACTTCCGGCCATTCGCGAGCGATGCCGAATCGGGCGGCGTGGGGTTCACGAGGGCGGACATCGAATCGATCGTCTGCATCGAATTCGAGTACGACACCTCGAACGCAGGCATCGCGGTCCCGTTGATTGGCACGGAGTACTGCGGGCTGCCTCGAACGCCGGCGGAATCGAGCTGCTCCCAAGTCACCACAGACGGCTGGCGCTTGAAGTCCGTGAACCACTCGCACGCGGACAGCGACACTAGCGATCCGACGATCATCGCGAGGCGGGCGGCAGGCATCGGGCTAGTCCTCATGACGGACCTCCTCGGCGCCGTGCTTCCGCAACGTTTCCTCGACGACGCGCGCTCGATCGGGCGCGCCTGGCACCCAGATCCCGTAGTGGCCGTGCGTGAACCGCGGATCGAAGCCCACGGTCAATGTGATCTTCGGGACGCGCGAGTTGATGAACATGCCCGCGACGGTCGACAATGCACCGATGAGCACCATGACCTCGAACCCGATGATCGTGTACGGAATCCACGACGCGACGGCCTTTCCACCGACCACGAGCGGCCAATAGTCCGACGTCCAGATCGCGATCCAGTAGCCGAAGCACGCGCCACAGAAGCCGCCGATGAGCGTGAAGCGCCTAACGGGACTCATTGGCGCGGCCACCGCCTCGTCGATCTCGTGGCGGGGCGTCGGCGTATAGACCGTCACGTCCGCGACCTTCTGTCGCTTCAGATCCTCGATCGCATCGACTGCCGCGTCGAGCTCTCGGAAAACGGCAACGATACCCATCAGGCGAATTCCCCTGGTGTGTCAGGCTCGTATGCCTGGTGTTGACCAGTCACGTCGATCGCATCCTCGTGCGGGTGCGGGCTCCGCAGCTTCGGCGGCACAATCTCCTTCACCTCAGCGATGGCGATCACTGGCAGCTGTTTGATGAACAGCAGGAACCACATGAAGAACCAGCCGAACGATCCGACAAGGATCGAGATGTCCACCCAGCTCGGCACATAGTGCGCCCATTGCCACGGTTCGAACTCGTGCGAGAGCGTCGGCACGATGATCACGAACCGCTCGAACCACATCCCGAGGTTGATGAAGATGCTGAGGATGAACAACCAGGCCGGGTTGCGTCGCAGCCGCTGCGAGAACAGCGAGAGCGGGAAGACCATGTTGCACGTCAGCATGATCCAGGCGGCCCACCACCATTCGCCGAACACGCGGTTCCAGAAATACTTCTGCTCGAACTGGTTGGCGGAGTACCAGGCCACCCAGAACTCGACGAGATACGCGCACCCGACCACCATGCTCGTGAAGAGACAGAGCTTGGCGGCGGCGTCGAGGTGGTTGATCGTGACGTAATGCTGGAGGCGGAAGAACTTGCGGATCGGGATGATGATCGTGAACACCATCCCGATGCCGGAGAAGATTGCGCCGGCCACGAAGTACGGCGGGAAGATCGTCGTGTGCCATCCGGGGTTGATGGCCATCGCGAAGTCGAACGACACGACGGAGTGCACCGACAGCACGAGCGGCGTCGAGAAGGCGGCGAGGAAGAGATACATCCTCGCGAAGTGACGCCATTCCTTCTCGGAGTTCCGCCAGCCTAACGACATGATGGCGAGAATCCGCTTGCGCACCGGGTTGGTCGCGCGGTCGCGCAGCACGGCGATGTCCGGGACGAGCCCCACGTACAGGAACGTGGCCGAGACGGTGAGGTAGGTCGAAATGGCGAACACGTCCCACACCAGCGGACTCTTGAAGTTCGGCCAGATGAGCCGCCAGTTCGGGTACGGGATCAGCCAGAAGAACTTCCACGGCCTGCCGATGTGAATGATCGGGAAGAGCCCCGCCGTCATGACGGCGAACACCGTCATTGCTTCGGCACACCGGTAGATCGTGGTGCGGAAGCCGGCACGGAAGAGGTACAGAATGGCGGAGATCAGCGTGCCCGCGTGGCCGATACCTACCCAGAAGACGAAGCTGATGATGTACACGCCCCACATCACCGGCGGGTTATAGCCGGCGTTCCCGAGACCCCAATAGATCTGGTAGGTCCAGGTGCCGGCCCCCCAGAGGAACAGCGCGACTGCAACTGCGAGCGCACCGAACCACCCGGCCGTGGGCGTGAGGCTGCCGCCAATGTCGCGATCGACCTGCTCGTAATCGGCGACGCCAGGAAGCTGTTGATTGGCCGACGCGACGTTCGGTCTCGGGGAGAGATCCGTTGCGCCTCGGGGGCGAGCGACGGTCGCCATCAGCGCGCGCCTCCCGCGGGGTGATTGACCTTCTTCAAGTAGACCACCGCCGTGAAGGTATTCAGCTCCTCGAACACGTGATACGCGCGTCGGTCTTCGGCGAGACGTGCGACGCTCCAATTCTCGTCGGCAGCGTCACCGAACGTGATGGCCCGTGAAGGGCACGCCTGCGCGCACGCCGTCGTGAACTCATCCGCGGCGAGGGGTCGCCCCTCGAGCTTCGCGCGATGCTCAGCCTCGCGGATGCGCTGCACGCAGAACGAGCACTTCTCCATCACGCCTTTCCCGCGGACCGTGACATCTGGATTCAGCTGCCAGTTGAGCGGTTCGGGGAACGCGTATTGGCGACGTGCCGGCTCACCGTAACCGTGCCAGTTGAAGTAGCGGACCTTGTATGGGCAGCCGTTCGAGCAGTAGCGCGTGCCGACGCACCGGTTGTAGACCTGGACGTTCAGGCCGTCCGGCGAGTGGTACGTCGCGTACACCGGGCACACCGGCTCGCACGGCGCGTTGCCGCAGTGCTGGCACATCATCGGGACGAAGCGCGTGTCGAAATCCGACGAGCCGTCTTCGCCACCCTCGTAGTAGCGCTCGATGCGGATCCACTGCATCTCGCGGCCCTTGAGGATATTCGCGCCGGGACGCGTGTCCCATCCATTGCCATCGCCCGAGTGGAACGGGCGCAGCGAGCGACCCTGCCACGGCGCACCAACCGTGGGGATGTTGTTCTCGGCGTAACACGCCGTGACGCACGCCGAGCAGCCGGTGCAGCGCGCGAGGTCGATGGCCATCGCCCATCGACGCTTCGCCATGCCGCTCCAGTGCTCCGGATCGTACATCCCCTTGTCCTTCGACTTGGGGTTGCCTAACACGCCCTGCGCGTCGTTCGCGACGGGCGACCGAAGTCCCGGCAGGAAGTCGTGCTTGTTGTCGCCGGCAAAGTGCTCGACTTCCTCTTCCTCGGGGCCATTCAGTTCAGCCGCGGTCACGGCCCGACCGATGCCACGCGCGTGCTGCCGGGCCGAGCCTTCGGTGCTGACGATCGGCGAATGGTCCGCCGTTTTCGCAATCCGGGCCTTGACCGTCGCAAGTGCGAGACCGCCGCTCGCGTCGTGCGCGACGGGGAGCGCGTCCAACGGGTTCACGCCGACATTCTGCGCGTATCGTCCGTATCCCGTGTGGCCGCGCCCCGTTGCCATCGCCACCACGTCCTGCCTAACGCCGAGGTAGACGTATGCGGGCGCGGTGACGGTGCCGGCCGCCGTGGTGACGGTGATATGGTCGCCGTTCTCGATCCCGAGGCGCGCCGCGGTGGTCGGGTGAATCTCGATCCATGATTGCCACGCGATCTTCGTGACCGGGTCGGGCAACTCCTGGAGCCACGGTTTGTTGGTCGCGCGACCATCGCCCAGGACCGGCGACGGATAGACCACGAAGTAGAAATCACCCTGCTGCCCCTCGAGCGGTGCCGGCGCGGGAGGCTGGGCGGCGGCAACGGTACGAGGAGTGCCGGTGCTCTGCGCCGCAGACCCTGGTGCCATGCCGCGCGCGAGCGCTGCGCCGAACGCCTGCGCCCCGCCCGGGAAGCGTCCGATCAGCCACGACCGATAGTCCGCCGCGGGTATGCGGTTCGCCGTCGCGGGATCGCCCTTCGTGACGCCGATGAGCACATCCGCGGTCGCGCGTGTGTCGAACACGCGGTCCATCGCCGGCTGCTGCAGCGAGACGCTGCCGCGGACGGACTCCGCATCCCCCCACGACTCGAGGAAGTGATCGTCCGGGAGAACGAGGTCGCAGAGCTCAGTCGTTTCGTCCGGGAACGGCGAGAAGCTCACCTTGAACGGCACCTTCGCGAGCGCCTCGGCGACGCGCAGCGATTTCGGCAGCACGTACACCGGGTTCACGCCGCGGAACATCGCGATCGGGACGGCCCCACTCGCCATGCGCTGGACGGCGTCGCGCAGGTCGTTAGGCGACCCGACGCGATCGAAGGCGGTGAGCGCTTCCGCCGGCTTGATCGTGACGCCGACGTTCCCGGCCGCCACGTTGAGCGCGTTCACGGCGAGCGCGACGTCGAGCGCGTTCGCGGTCGTCACGCCCGACAGCACGAGACTCGGCTTCGTGGCGGCGATCTCTCCGGCGAGACGCTGGAGCACGGCCTGGTCGACGCCGCCCGCGGTGGCGGCCGCCGCGACATCGCCCTTACCCGCGAGCGCGTTCACGATCGCGAGCTCGCTGCCCGGCTTGCAGGCGATCCACTCGTCGGCGTTGAGGCCGGTGAGTGAGCGGCGCGGGCCGATGTAGACGAACCGCGGGGCGTCGGCAAGCTTCGCGCGCGCATCGGCGAACGAGAGCTGCTGCGTCACCGATGCGCCCCACAGTTCGATGAAGTCCGCGCCAATGGCGACGATCAGCTTCGCGGCGCTGAAGTCGAGCGCGGGCCAGGCGGACCCGTAGCTCTGCCGGTTGGCCTGCATCACCGCGTGCGGCGCTTCGCCATCGTAGGCGACGTGCGCTGGCATGCCATACCCGGCGAGCCATTGATCGAGGAACGCGGCGAAGCTGCCCGTCTCGTGCTGGTTCACGAACACCGCGTTGGCCGCGCCGGCGCCAAGGCCGGCAATTCGCTCGCGCAGCGTCCGGATACCCTCATCCCACGTTATGCGCTCGAGCTTTCCGTTCTTTCGCGCCATCGGGTGGCGATAGCGGTCCGGATTGTACAGCCCCTGGAGCGACGCCTGGCCACGCGCGCATAACGCGCCATGGTTGACGGGGTGCGCGGGATTGCCCTCGAGCTTGATCGCGCGGCCGTCACGCGTCTCCGCGATAAGGCCGCACCCGGCGGCGCACTCGCGGCACGTCGTGGCAAAATAGGTGGAAACTCCCGGGACCGTGTCGTCGGGTGAGACCAGATAGGGGATGAGCTTCTCGACGTCTTCCTGGAAGCATCCGACGGTGGTCGTGACGGCGCCCGCGGCGCCCAGGACCTTGAGGAAGTCGCGGCGTTTGACGCCTGCGGACCCCGAGCGTTCGGTCATGTGAGCTGATCTCGAATCAGTAATGGCAGGCGCTGCAATCGTAGCGAGCTTTCTTCGGCGGCAGGGCCTCATCCGCGGCGGTCGGATAGCCCTCCGTGTTCCGCACGGCGTCGGCGGGCTTGTAGCCGTTGACGTGGCAGTTGACGCACCAGCCCATGTTGAGCGAGGAGAACTGGTAGACGCGCTGCATGCGCTGCACCTGGCCGTGGCAGCTTTGACACGCCACGCCGGCGTTCACGTGACGCATGTGCGGGAAGTGCACGTACTCAGGAAGCTTGTGGATGCGGACCCACGGAATGGCTTTCTTGGGCTTGCCGCTCGCATCCGCGTAGTTGTCGAGCAGCTTCTTGATTTCGGCGCTCTGCCGCGCGGGGATGCTGTCGATCTTCGGACGGTTCGGACCGACTTCGATCTGGTTGTGGCATCCGAGGCACGTGCCGACGGCGGGGAGTCCGGGGTCCGGCGACTTGTTCGCCGCGTAATGACAATACAGACAGTTCATCCCGAGCTTCTGGACGTGCGTCGGGTGCGGAAAGTTGATCGGCTGTTCGGGGGTGAAATTCTGCGAGGAGGAGGCGCCGCTGTACGCAGAGAGGAAGGCGACAGCGCCAGCCAGTGCAACGAACCCCGGAACGAGCGCCCACTTTCGCCTGCTGGTCATCGAAGAGGACCGAGGATGGAATTCCGAGCGCGGTTGTCGACCTTGTGAAGATTTTCACAAGGCCCCGCCAAGTGCGGAAGTATGACAAGGCCTGGGACATGACGCAAGCTCCGACGTAGAAGCTTTTTGCGAAGATCCTCAATGGGCGTTGAGGCCACTTTCAAAATGCGATTGGTCATACCTCACCAGCCCGACGGATCGGCAAGCCGCACGTGTTTCAACTCGTCAGGCAGGAGCGCCAGGTTCGCGCGCGGCGTCTGCGCGAGACGCAACGGCCAGGCGGTTCCGTACACGAACCGGTCGGCGCCGATCGTACGAAGCAGCAACGCCAACTCGTCCTCGGGCGGGCCCCAGATCCATGAAATGTCCCAGAACACGAGCTCGCGCTCGGCCGGGGTCAGACCCCAGTGCACTTCCTCGATCGTGCCCCGCCCCGCCGAGCAGACGACGATACGTGTTCGCCCATTGCCGCGGGCCACGGCGCGAACGGCTGCGGCGCTCAGGTCTCCGGCCTGGTCCATCCAGTGGCGCTGCCGCAAGTCTTCGAACCGCGCCGTGAAGACGAGCGCGATGCCCGCCTCGCCGCATGCCGCGCATAACGAGCGCATGCTCGCATCGTCGGGGCCGAGGCCCCACTGCGGCGGGTACGCGCGTACGGCACGTGCGCCACGGTCGATGGCCGACGCGAGCGCGCGTTCCCAGCCCGGCCAGTCGGGTCGGATGGAAGGCGCCGGGCGAAGGTTCGGATGCGGCGCGAGCGCGGCAAAGAGCTCGTCATTTCCCGGCGTGGGATCTCGATAGAACGCGGACGGCAAATGTCCGACCCACGCCCCGTCGAGCTTCTCGCGCTCGAGCACACTTGCGAGGATGGCTGGCTCGGGGTGCGGGATGTGGCGAAACGGGTAGCCGCCGATGTAGGCGTTGGTGTCGATCACTGACGGGAACCGGGAACGGGGAACTGGGAACCGTGACTCCGATGCGGGATCACGGTTCCCGGTTCCCCGTTCCCGGTTCCCTGCCCCCACTTCAATTGCGGAAAAACGCGGACCGCATTCCTCCACCTCACGTCCGCCATCTCCTCACTCGTTAGGCCAATCACCTCCAGCGCCCACAGCTTGGCCAGGCCTGTGCACAGCGTGATGTCGGCGCCCCAGAGCAGTCGCGTCGCTCCAACCGCCGCGTAGGCATCGTCGAGCATCCCGCGGTCGACGCCGCTGCCCGAGAGATCGAGGTAGACGTTGGGGACGTCGTGCACGGCCGCGAACGTGTGGCGGTAATCCCCTCCCCCGCCGATGTGGGCCAGAATGAAGCTCGCCTTCGGGTGTCTGGCGGCGAGGCGCGCGAGGTCCGCGCCATCGCTCGCGTCCTGACCGGGCCAGTGACGGCGTCGATGCTGCCAGATGTGGTGCAGAATCGGAAGGCCGCCCTCCGCTGCCCGTTCGGCGATCGGATCGAGGAGCACATCATCGGCGCGCCGAGCGGCGGCCAGCTTCACGCCGATGGCGCCAGCAGCGACACGGCGATCGATCTCGGCGAGCGCGAACGCCGTGTCGTTAGGGTTGACCGCCACGTACCAACGCACTCGGTCGGGATTCCGCTCGGCGATGGCCTGCATCGCGTCGTTGCCACGCGTCGTATCGGTAGGCGACGCGAAGTACGTCGGGGAGAACCGACCCCACGAGCCAAGAATGGATGCGACGTGAATCGAGATCCCGATGCGCTCGCCCGCTCGGAACCGCGCCTGGTTCAGCGCGTCCCATTCCGCGCGGCCGCAGCCCTCGAAGAAGAAATGCGCGTGGACGTCGATGAGCGGAGTGGGACCCGCCAGCGGCGCGGCTGACACCATCAGGGCTGTGTCTCCTCGACGAGCTGGACGAGCGCCGAGCTCGCGGCGTGCTCGATGTCGATCAGTGTCTGCTCGTCATGCGCGATGGCCGCATAGTTGTAGGCACCGCGCTTGAAGAGCACGTCCTGCTCCAACGCCAACTCGAGGAATCGCGACTCTCGTTCGGGCGTGTCGAAGCGCAGGAACCACATCGGCGCAATGCCCTCGATGCTCACGCCTTCCGCGCCGCTCGCCGCGATGGCTCGCCTGATGGCCCCCATCATTTCCTCACCGGTTCGCCAGAGCGTGTCACACACCTCGGTCTTGTCGTGCCACTCGAGAACACCGGCGACCGCGGCCAACGCCGTCGTTTCACCGGCGAGCGTCGATGAGATCCACGTGTCGGCGGCGGCTTCCATGACGGCCGCGCGTCCGACGACGGCGGCTATCGGGAACCCGTTCGCCATCGCCTTGCCGAACGCCGCGAGATCCGGTTCGAAGCTGCCGTACTCCTGGAAGCCGCCCGGGCGCAGGCGAAAGCCAGTCTTCATCTCGTCGAATACCAGCACGGCGCCTTGCGCATCGCACAATCTCCGCGCTGCCTCGAGCCATTCGTTCGACGGCAACTTTTCGACGACCGGCTCGAGGAGAATCGCCGCGAGGTCCGCCCCGGCCTGCTGACACGCGCGCTCGAGCGCCGCGACGTCGTCGAATGGAACTCGCAGCGTGTCCGACCGCGCGCTCGCAGGGATCCCCCGGCCGTCGTTCGCCCAGTCGTGCCAGCCGAAATATCCCGACCCGACGATCTTGCTCTTCCCCGTGTAGGCGCGCGCGATACGCACTGCCGCGGAGACAGCCTCCGCGCCGCTCTTGAGGAAGCGGACTTGCTCGGCACACGGGATGATGTCGCACAGCCGATCGGCAATGTCGACTTCACTCGTGTGCGACAAGCCGCACACGTTGCCGAGCGCCGCGGCGGTGAGCACGGCGCGCGTGATGGTCTCGTCGCCATAGCCAATGGCGACGCTTCCGAGCGCCATCGTGCAGTCGATCAACGTGTGGCCGCCGGCGGTCGTGATGTGACATCCCGACGCCCGCGTGTAATGCGTGGGACCGAAGGCGGTGCCTTCTCCGTAGAGGGCCGCCGGTCGTTTGCTGCCGGTGGACGCTCCGCCGGGGATCACGTCGGCAGCGCGGCCACGCCACTGCTGGTCGAGGTCTGCGTCGGAGTCCCCCTCGGGAACGCCTTCGTATTCCTCGCCGTCGGCGGCGCCGTTGTCCGCGACAGCCTCTGCGTCCTGCTGCTCAGGTTCTTCGGGCTGTTGCGGCTCCTCGGGTTTGCCAAATAAGCGAGAAAATCTCATGACTGTTAACGGGGAACCGGGACGGGGAATCGGGAATCGGGAATCGAAGCAAAATCGAGAGACGAAAAGCGTTAGGCATCCGGCGGGCGCGTGCCCAGCGCGCGCTCGAGCGCGGCGGCGTGCTGCTTCCGCTCACGCTCCGTGGCGCGCACGACCTCGATCGCCATCGCGCGCATGAGCTCGATCTCGCGCGCGTCCGGGTTTGCCCGAAACGCCAACGACCGAACACTACGCATGATGTGCTCGGGAAAGCGAGTCTTGAAGAAGGCGATGATCTCGAGGGCTTCGGACGCGTTCGCGAACAGTCGCTCGTATTGCTCGGTCGTCGCGGGCGGGGCCTCGTCGCGCGGCGGCCCGATCACTCGTGTCGCATCGCCAGCCGCCAAGTGCAGCTCGTAGAGCGCCACCAGCACGGCCTGCGCGAGGTTCAGCGAGGCGTGGTCCGTGGTCGGAATGTTCACGACGGTCCGCGCGCGATCCAGGGCGTCGTTCGGGAGCCCCTTGTCTTCGCGCCCGAACAGAATCGCCGCGGGTCCATGACGCGTCGCCGCCAGAATGTCGGCCGCAGACCCGCGCGGATCCGTGACGATCCACTTCGCGGCTCGCCGCCGCGCCGTATAGGCTGCGACATGGACGCAGTCCGCGATCGCCGAGTCGAGGTCCATGTACGTCTGGATGCGCTCGATGATGTCGTTCGTGTCGTGCGCGATGCCCTCCAGCCGATACGGGTCGTACTCGACCGGCCGGACGAGACGCAGCGAGCTCACGCCCATGTTCTTCATGGCGCGAACCACGGCGGCGATGTTGATGGGGTTCTGGGGCTCGTACAGGACGACGTGCACCTGCGCGAGAACGGAATCAGTCATCGGCAATACGAAAATCGAGAAGGTCGTCGGGAGCCAGGCGGTCGCCACGCAGATAGACGAAATCGCCCGCGCGTCCACCCATCACGAGCTGACCGCGCCGACGCTCGCGGTCGGGCGTCATCTCGTTGACCGCGACGCCAAGCTTGAAGGCCTTCGTAGCGTCGGCGCCGAGCGCCGAGCGTTCGAGAGCGATTCGAACCGAATAACCTCGCGGCGTACGCTCCCATGAGGCATGCAGCGGCGGCGCAGCGCCGCCGCCCGCCCGAGCGGTGACGCGAACGCGGTTACCATCGAGCTCCGGAACCAACAGCCAACTGAGCTCACGCGGAGCTCCTCCGCCGTCGCGCGCGCCCGGAACGTGCACATGCAGCTGAACCCCGTCGCTGTTGGTATCGGGATGCTCGTTGTCGAGCGGGTTGGAGTCGATCCGTGGCGCGAAGTAAAGGTCTCCTTTCTCGACGTCGACGATCACGAACAGCTGGTCCGCGTCAGCCCAAAGCGAGACAGTGGCGCGGGGAGCTCCGGCATCCAGCCATGCAAGTTCCGACCGCCGGTAGTTGGTCTCCGACAGGTCCATTGCGAGCGTTCGCGGATGCAACTTCCCTCGGCGCTGTTTCGGGATCACCAACGGTTCGCGCGCGGCATCGGCGCGCGCCTCGATCGCGGACCGGCGCCCGTGCGCACCCTCGAGCTGCAAGTGGGCAGCACCGTTGGCTCCCGAAGTCAGGATGCTCCAGGTCCGGTCGCCGCGTTGGTGATCGTGGCGGCTCCCGTCGCGCAGGCGAACGGTGACAGCAGCGCCCTCCCGGGCGATCGACTCGACCGCGCCGTGCACGTCCCACACGCACAGAACGCGTCCGGATGCGCCATCGGCCCGCATGAAGTGGAAACGCGTCGGGCCTGAGCCAGGCGGGCCGAACGCGGTGGCTCTCCACCACGCGCTCGGACCGTCAACGATGAATCGCGCCTCGGCGGTCGACGCGCCGAGCCGAGCTCGGAGCCTAACGTCGCGACTGACGGCGGCAGTCTCCGTTTCGGTGAGAAAGCGAAAACCATCCTCCATGCCCGATCCACCGTGGGGATTCGCACGCGTCCACGGGCCCACGCCTTCGAGCTCACCATCAACGTGGAATGGGAGGTCCACCCGAACGTCGCGCGCCGAGCGCCACGTCAGCTCATCCACCAGGTAGTCGGGCATGGCCACGATGGTTCGCTGGAACGTGACGCCATGCGCTAGGCCGTCCACGCGCGCCTTCACCCAGCCCACGTCGCCTCGGTCCTCGTACGCGATCAGCTCTCCGTGTACCCGTTCCTGCGAGCGTCCGCCAACCACTGGGGCGTTATGCGCAAGCGTGCTGCGATACCAATGCAGTGATGGGTCGACATAGGATCCCGTCCCGACATCGTCCAGCCAGCGATTGTCTCCGTGAACGAGCACGAAGTTCAGACGATCGGGGTGGCCATGTCCCGCGCCGGAGTGCCCGTAATCGAGCGCCGCATACAGGCGGCCGGAGTCGCGGCGGAGAATGGCGTAGCCCTGCGCCTCGAGCAGCACCGATCGCGGGCGCGACGGAACGAGCGGAGGCAGCTCAGGCGTCGCGAACAGGAGCGAGCGCCAGCCGAGATCAGTGCGGTCGAGCCCCACGGCCGGCGTGTTCCGTTCAGCCTCCGCGGTGGACCGCGATCGGCCGGTGGCGCCACGCGGGACCGTGCGGTCATACAACGTCGCGAGCGCGCCGGTCAATCGGTCATCGTCCGGTCGCCTGACGAGCCCAAGCTCCGCCAGCTCGGCGAAGCGCCACTGTCGCAGTGACACGCGATACTGCGAATCACGACGCGACGGAAAGGTGAAATCCGGCAGCGCGGTAACGAAAGGCGTAGCGAACGCCTCGTCGAACCGGGCAATGAGAGCGGAGTCGAGCTGCACCCCAGCTGCGGCCGCGATCGTGACGCCGTACCAGAGTCCGCGATGGGCGAAGAGATGGTAATTCTCACCCTCGTACCACGTCCCATCGCTGAGCAGTCCCTCCTTCATGTGCCTGACGAGACCCGACGGCCCATGCAGCGCCGCCTCGTCCACGCGACCTGAGAGCACCCGTGCGGCCGCGAGGAGCGCGGCATTGTTCCAGACCTGGCGGTTCGACAAGCCCTCGTCGTAGCCGGCGATCAGAGCCGCGCTCGGCTCGACCAGCCGATCGCGCACCGTGGCGCCGAGCCCCGATGCCCCGACCCCATCCGTCATCTCGAGGAGATCCAGCGCAACGACGAGCTGCAGCAACCAGATCGACTCGAGATACGTGCTGAAAAAGACCCGTGTGGGCCCGAGCACGTTGTCCTTGTTCGGGTAGTCGAGATAGCGATCGGCGTACGCCGCGAGAACGGACCGCGCGAGCTCGCCGTGTCGAGAATCGCCACGAAGCGCGAACAGAGTCGCGGCGTGCACCGCCCGCTCGGCCAGCCAGAGCTGGTACCACATGATCCACCAGCGGTAGTGCGTGTCGTCGTCGAATACAGACCCGCACTTCGGGCAGCGATGTGCGCGCGGCGACCATGGGTCGAACTCGAGCATCGTTCCGTCGTGCTCGCATCGTCCCCCGCGACGCGTCATGCGCGCTTTCTCTGGAGGGATGAAAAGTTCCCGCGCCATCAACGGTTCGAGATCCTGCGCCAGCGAATCCGCGAGCGCATGCAGCGTTCCGCGCGCGCTCGGGCGACGCGCGTCGAGATCGGTGGGTTGGAGCAGAACCGTCACTGGCCGGCGTGAGACCCGGCGAGCCGCCAGTCCGCGATCGTAGGCATCTCGCCGCGAAGATCCATGCGCACGCCGCTCAGGCGAGACGTAACGCCCTGGACTCCCCGCGAATGGTAGACCCACGCCACCGGTGTCTCGTCGTCCAGCGTTCGCTGCACGTCGCGCCACGCGCCGACCAGCGCATCGTGAGTTCGCGCGTCGCGAACACGGTCGAACGCCGCATCGAGCTGCTGCGTGTGGAAGGCAGCGTAGTCGAGCGCACCGCCGGACAGCTTCGAGTCGAACATCGCCGCAAGATACGAGAGCGAGAGGTCGCCCGGGATTCCAGTGAACAACGCATCGAACCGCTTTGGCTTCGCACGCGCCTCCGAGAGAAACGCGCCGAACTCGAGCTGCCGAATCGCCATGGTGATGCCGTGCGCACGCAGGTCCGCCTGCAGCAGCTGCTCGACAGCATTGTCTCCGCTGCCCACCGTGAGGAGCGTGAACGCGAGAGGCTTTCCACCACGTGTGCGGCGGCCATCGGGAGCGCGAGTCCAGCCGGCGGCGTCGAGGAGCGAGTCGGCTGCGCTGGCCGGGGGCGCGGGCACACCCAGCGCGAGCGGATTGTCCGGCGGCGCCGGGCCATACGCGGGAGTCGCGTAGCCCGCGAGCGCCGCATCGATGATGCGCTTGCGGTCGATCGCCGCCGAGATGGCCTTGCGGACCCGGACGTCGTCGAACGGCTCACGTGCGGCGTTGAAAACGATCCCGTTCGAGAGGAGGACGGGATATGAGATCACGCGCAGCGATGGGTCGCGTGACACGAGCGTCGCCATTGTCGGCGCAATGCCCGCAACGGCAAGCTCGCCGCTCACCAGGCCGGCGAACTTCGTCGTCGGCTCGTCGACCACCGCCACGACGAGCCGACCAACCTTGGCCGGGCCGCCGAGGTCGGACGGAAAATCGGGAGCGCGCTCGAAGACCCAGCGACGACCTGCCTCACGCGTGTGGAAACGGAACGGCCCATTGCCCACCGGGTTCGTGTTGTACGCGGCGCGTCGCATGTCCGCATGCGGCACGTTCGCGAGCAAGTGGGAAGGAAGAATCGGCAGCTCGGCGAGCACCGGTGGAAATCCGGGCGGGGCGGACGAGAACCGGAGCTGAGCAGTCGAATCATCAACGACGCGTGTCTCGATGATGTTCGCGAGATCACCGTAGCGTGGGTATCCGGTCGCGCGGTCGCGCGCCGCGTCGATCGTGAACACGACATCGCGCGCAGTCGTTGGCCGACCGTCGTGCCACTTCAGGCTCGAGTGGAGATGCAGCGTGAGTACGTCGCCGGCGCTGTTCCAGTCCCACCGCGAGGCGAGGTACGGCTGTGGAACGAGCGCGCTGTCGTAACGCGCCAGCGTTACGAGCAGCGCGAACCGCTGGATCTGGCGCGAGAGCGGGTGGACGGTGACGAGCGGGTTCGCCGACTCGAGGTCGGCACCGGATGCGTAGACGACCGTGTCAGTCGCGCGCGCTGGCGCGCCGCACGATGCGGCAACCGTTGCACCGAGGAGCATCGCTGGCAGCGTTGACGCACGCGGGCCGAGGCGCATCATCCCCGTGTGCGTACCCTCATGCGTCGCCTGGCGGCAGCCTTCGTCTTGTTGTGGCTCGTCGTCACGCTCACGTTCGTTCTCGTCAGACTTGCCCCGGGTGACGCGGCGGCGCTCCTCGTGCCGCCCACTGCCACGCCCGAGGACGCCGCCCGGCTCCGTGCCGAGCTCGCGCTGGATGCGCCGATCGCGGTGCAATATGCAAAGTGGATCGGCGGGCTGCTGCGCGGCGACCTCGGGGAGAGCTTCATGCAACGTCGCCCCGTGGCCCGGGTGCTTCGCGAGGCGCTCCCCGTTTCGCTGGGACTGGGGCTCTCTTCGCTCGTTCTGACGTTCGTCGTTGGTGTCGCGATCGGAACATTACAGGCGGCGCGCCGAGGGACGGTGGTGGACCCGGCGCTCACGTTCGCGACGACCGCGATTTACGCCGCGCCAAGCTACTGGCTGGCGCTTTCTCTCATCGCGGTATTCACGTATGGCGCGACGGTGTGGGGATTGCCCCCAGCCCTCCGGTTGCCGGCCTTCGGCATTCGCGACCCCGCCGGGGTGGAGACCGGCTGGTCTGCTTTGATCGATATTGCGCGACATGCGGTGCTACCGGTGACCGTTCTCGCGGCAGTGGGCGCCGCCGGCATCGCGCGTTATGCGCGCAGTACGGTCGCGGACCTCGCGGGCGCCGAATGGGTTCGGACGGCGCGCGCGAAGGGGCTTCCGTCGCGTGCGGTGTACGGTCGCCACGTGCTCGCAAACGCGCTCCCGCCGTTGGTGGTGCTGCTGGCGCTGTCTCTGCCAGGCGTGGTCGCGGGCTCGGTGTTCGTGGAGAGCGTGTTCGCCTGGCCGGGAATGGGGCGCGTCATGGTGATGGCGATCTCGGCGAGAGACTATCCGGTCGTCATGGGAGCCACCGTGCTGTACGCGGCGCTCGTGATTCTCGCGAACCTCGCAGCCGATCTCGTGCTTCCCCTCATCGATCCGCGACGTGACACATAGCGCGGCGATTCGCTCACGGCATCGCGCATGAGCCGACTCGCGCGGTTCTCCGCTCTCCTTCTCGTTCTGCTGGTCGCAGCCGTGGTGTTGATCCCCGCACTCGCGGCCACCGATCCGCTGGCGATCGGCGACGTACTGGCCACGCGGCTCGTGCCTCCGGGGTCCGCTGACGCGTTAGGCCGGTTCCACCTGCTAGGCACGGACCGGTTTGGGCGCGACCTCTTCGTTCGGATGATGCTCGCTGGGCGCATCTCGCTTGCGGTCGGCGTCGCGGGGTCACTGCTCGCCGGCGCGGTCGGGACGGTCGTGGGCGCGTCAGCGGCCTGGCGCGGCGGTCTGGTGGATCGTCTGGCCATGGGTGTGTCGGACGCGCTGCTCTCGATTCCGAGGCTGATTCTCCTCCTGCTTTGCGCCGCCCTATGGCAACCCGGCGCGGCGACGGTGCTCGTGGTCCTCGGCGCGACGGGCTGGATGGGCGTGGCACGGCTCGTTCGCGGCGAGGTGCTCGGCGTTCGCGCCCAACCGTACGTCTCGGCTGCCCAGGCGTTAGGCGCGACGTCGCCGCGCGTCCTCTGGCGCCACGTCGTGCCGAACGCGCTCGGCCCGGCGATCGTGGCGACGACGCTGGGGGTCGGGAACGCGATTCTGCTCGAGAGCGGTCTCTCGTTTCTTGGCCTCGGGATCCAGCCGCCGGCACCGAGCTGGGGGAACATGATCGCCGGGGGCCGAGATCTGATCGTGACTGCGCCGTGGGTGGCGATCTCGCCGGGTGTGGCGCTGATTGTCACGGTGCTGGCGTGCACACTGCTTGGCGACAGCCTTCGGGATCGACTGGCGGGGGAGCGGCCGCGAGACATAGCGGAGCGAGTCTGATGCAGTGGGAGTCGAGTCGCCACCTGCGACTCCGGCGCGGAGACAAGCGCTCTCAGGGAACAACGATCTGGCGGACTAAGCGGAAACGGCCGGATCCGGGTTTGCACGGAAGCTGGCTCTCGCAACGAGCCCGGATTGGAACGCACTGCCCGTCCGAGGCCGTTTCCCAAGAAAATCGGCTCGCTGGGGTGGAAGGCGGGCCCGTTAGGCAGTATCCGGCCGCTTCCGCCACATCCGCCTCATCATCGTTCCCGGAAAGGCTTGGCAAACATGGAAGTCCGCATGAGTCCGCACCCCAGTGTCGGACTCACACACCAGAAATTGTTAGCGAACGAGCAACGTCACGACAGCGCGCGGGGAGGCGGAGAACTCCAGCGTCCGGCCCGAAATGGCCACATCGCTTAGCGGCGTTTCGTCGAGGCGAGCGAGACGAGCCTCACGCGGCGCGAACGGGAGTGACCAGCGACCAGCCACCGTGGCGTCCGTGAGGTTCACACAGCGCAGCACGAGCCACTCGCCATCCTCGCTCTCCTTGGCGGCCGAGAACGCGAGTCCCCTGCCCTCGAGCTCGAGCCCTCCCCCCGTCGGATAGTCCGCGACAGCTGATCGCAGCGTGGTTCCCGTCAACGGCAGAAGCACATCGTCCGCGGTCCGTTCGATCAAATCGATCGTCTCGACGGTTCGTGCTGCGTGTGGAAAGATCGCCAGCTCCGCTCCGAACGGCCCGAGCATCTGCGCTTCCGGGGTTGGCACGGGCCAGCCGGCGTGGCCTGGGCGCTCCGGGAGGTCATTGCGCGACAGATCGGCGACGCACCTAACGAGCGTCACTGCCACATCGCCGGACGGCTCGGCCTCGTACTCCGCCAGTCCGTCGCTATAGACGGTCACGCCACGATCGGGGCCGAACAAGGATACGTACCGATGCAGCGGTGCGGTCGGCGGCGGCGCCTCGATCCGGCGCTCGTCATCCGACACGACCACCGGTTCGCGCCGAACGGGACCAAACGCGGCATCGGCCCACACCGCCGCATCGACGACGCCAGTTCGGAAGCGCACGCGCAGGCGATGCGCGGCAGCGCCGTTGACGCCGTCGACGAGCACACGCAGAAAGGGCGAGCCCGCGTCGAGGCGAAACCGCACGCGTACGTCGACGAACCCGGCGTGGCCATCGCGACGCGCGCCGGCGAGCCGGCGATCCGCGCGCGACGGCACCACGATGCGCCACCGCGTCTCCAGCTCGGCCCGGAGCGGTCCGGGATGAATCAGCCGGGACCGAAGAAAGTGCGGCTCGATGCGGACCGGGCCAAACGGGGAGTGTGTGTACAGGTCGCCCCGGTCTCCGACGTTCTCGATCGAGAGCGCACTCGTTACGGACCATGATCCATCGAGGGCGGCGATGGAGATCGTGCGATCCACCTCGAGGTGCACGCGGAGGATGCCGTTGTCGAGCGTGTCGGCATCCCCCGTCACCGAGGGGGCCGAAATGGGCGCGACAGCAGCCGCGTCGTCGAGCGGCAGCGGGGCTACGGCGTAGGCCGGTACCGGCGGGACCCACGCAACGACACGCCTCACCTCGACGAGATCGTTGTCGGGGTAATGGCGCGGCGATTCCGTCCGCCGATTCACGCGCCGAGTCGCGAGCAGCTGCAGCGGGATCGCGCCGTTGGCGAGGCGCGGTGCGCCCACGTGCCTAACGCGATCCGGCGGCGCGGACCCAGGGCCCACACCGACGTCGGCGAGAAACGTCTCGATCTCGACGTCGGCGATGCCGCCGCGTGGTCTGGCGGCGCGATTGCGAACCAGCACGAGCGATCGCCATTCCGCCTTTCGGTTTCGCGCTGCCGTGGGGCTGTGACCAACGAGATCCAGCGTGGCGTCGTGTCTCAGGCCGGCCGCCTGCGTGAGCGCGTCGTCAAGCCGCGCGTCCATCGCGCGCGCGACCTCGTCGACCGAACATCCGCACAATGTGTCGTGCGGATGGGAGAGCAGCGTCATTCGCCAGGCCGCACTCGTGAGGTGACGTCGCGTGGGGAATCCGGCGCGCCGAGCGAGTGCCGCCCAGGGCTCGGCGTCACGAACCAGCGTCCGTTCGAGGATAGCGTTGCGGCGTTTCTGACGCGCGCGGGTTCCGAATGTTCCCTGCAGTGTCCACGTGTAGCCGTAGGAGTCGCGCAACTCACCGCGCACGACTGGCAACGAGCGCGGGGTGATGCGCTCGACCAGGTCCTTCGCGAACTGGCGCAGCGTCGTGCGTACGATCCGCGTCGGTGCCGCAGCGGCCGTGAGCGCGCCGATCGCTTCGAGCACGTGGTCCTGACGCGCGTGATGATCGGCGCCGTTCTGAACGAAGAGGAGGCCCGTGCGCGAGCGCGCGGCGAGCACATCATGCATCGCGCGCCAGCGCGCAGCCGCGTTCTCGGGATCGACCGGAAGATTGGCCCCGAGCTCGTAGCCGTCGGGCGGGAGATGAAAGATCGTGACCGCCGACCCATCCGCGGATTCCCATCGCATCGTGTCCCCGCGCGGCCAGCGATTGCTGCCGAACCCGCGCCATACGATGGCGACGTCGAACCCGAAGCCATGCGCGATCAGTGGGAGCGCTGCCGCGTGCCCGAACGCATCCGGCGAATACAGGACTGGCGGTGGCTCGGCCCCGAGCCGTTCTAGTGTTCGACGGCCAGCGAGCAGGTTTCTCACGAGCGCTTCGCCGCTCGGAATCAGCTCGTCGGCAAGGACGTACCAGGGCCCGGCTTCGACAATGCCTTGCTGGAGCGCCGCCGCGAGGTCGCGCGCGCGCTCGGGACGAACATCGAGGTAGTCGTCGAGCACGACCGCCTGCCCATCCAGCAAAAACGGCGACCGAGGTTCGTCGCCGTCGAGGAGCTCATCGATCAGCGCGACGAGCCGCTGCCGGAACCGTCCGGCGGGAAGGTACCACTCGCGATCCCAGTGCGTGTGCGCGAGGACATAGACGACTTCGCCGTGCGATGTCTCGGGCGCGGAATCGGGGTTCGCCATGCGCGAGCATTCTGTCGCCCGCGTGGGGCAGCGGCAAGGGCTGACCGTTTAACGCCCGCGAAACGAGGGACCCTCATCCTATCGAACATCGTGGTGACACCTGGATGAGAACCCCTCGTTCAGTCGCAGCGCTCAACCGCCAGCGCTGCGCTCGGGATGGCGTAGTACGAACGTTAGGCTACACTACTGGCCGCCGTCCCGTGATCAGGCGATACAGGATCACGATCACTGCCAGCACGAGCAGAATATGAATCAGCCCGCCGCCGACGTGGAAAGCGAACGCCCCGAGCAACCAGAGAATGAATAGAATGACTGCAAGCGTCCAGATCATCGTTGGCCCCCGTAGGGAGAGTGGGTGTGCCGACTCATAAAGCAAGCGCCGTACCGCACGCGCGCCGTGGAGATCGGATAGCCGGCTCAGCGCGTCGTGATCTCGGTAGTGCGCCGATGCGCGTTCGCGTCGCGCGGCGACGGCGGCGGCGGCGGCTGTGGATGCTCGAGCACGTTATGCGCGATCTGGCGTCCGAGCAGAATGCGCGCGGCGCGCACGTCGTGGCCGACGTCGATCAGGAGGATGGCGAGGTCGCCCGTGCCCCACAGCAATCCGGCGAGCACGATCAGTCGGCTCATTTCCCCGAGCAGCGTGGGAATCGATGCGCGGCCCTGCTTGATGAATCCGGTCACCACCTCGGCCACCAGAAGCAGCACGAGGATGATGGCCATGAATCGGAACAGCTTGGACAGGTAACGCAGGCCGATGTAGGGCTCGATGTCGCTCGCACGAACGTGCGTGACCGCGTCCGCATCGAAGCGACGTGGTGGAGAGTCCGCGGCTGTGTCGCCGCGAACCGCGGGCCCTGCGAGTTCCGCCGTGTCTGGGCTCATGATCATTCTCCGGTTCCGACCCAACGGGCACGATAGCCCCGTACGTCGATGTGAATGAAAGGTCCGTGCCCGCTTTCGGCCGGATAGACGCCCGCCCCGCCGACCAGACCCGGGTGTTCCTGCTCGACGCGGTCAACCGCGGCAAGAACGACCTCGGCGTCCTTGATGTTCAGCTTGCCGTCGTGATTGAGATCGTCCATCCACCCGTTCCCGTCGTTGTCGATGAAGATGTCGGACGCGTCGCCGTACATGTGTCGGCTGAGCGTTGCGCGGCCACGGGGATCACCGCCGCGGACGTTGTATTGCGGGGTGCGAAATCCGCTCATCACCTGCACGCCTTCCGTCGAATAGCCGTGCTCCTCGAGGTCCTGCAGCACCAGTTCGAGCTTGTCGACCAGCCGCAGATCGAGCACCAGGTACTTCGG
>Ga0207675_100000759_pt1 | contig 32087 bp, 33 predicted proteins | sample KBSSwiS42_FD_184305 | JGI IMG/M metagenome (GOLD analysis project Ga0207675, IMG submission 184305) | Switchgrass rhizosphere microbial communities from Kellogg Biological Station, Michigan, USA - KBS Switchgrass S4-2 (SPAdes) (version 2) | ecosystem: Host-associated > Plants > Roots >...
CGGAATCCACGGACCGCCGTGTGAAGCGACGACTTCACCGACTTGTTGCGCAGTCTGCGGCGCTCGTTGGTGCGATTGCGCTTTTCCTGCGACTTGATGTTGGCCACGCGGTAATTCCTTCGAAATCTGAGTTGGGTTACGTAAGTCTCTTCGCGCCGCGCCTCACGGCGGGCAGCGACTGTTCAGGCTACCAGTGCGCTACCCGATCTCCCAAAGCGAGGCCGCCTGGCCTGCCGAAAGGGCACCGCCATTGAACGGCGAAAACGTCACAGTTGGTGCAGCATGTGATGGGTGAGCCTTCGAACCTTGCCAACCGAGACCGCACGGACGACGCGCAGCAACGGGCGGGCGTCCAAACGGTATGACGGCATCTTCGACGGCTACAAGAACGTGGACCGCTATTCGCAGGCCTTCGATGAGATGTTCGACGGCGACGGCAACGTCCGCGGCCCGTACAAGGGCATCTTCGCCGAGCTTGCTCCGTCCGACGCCTCGGAGCTGGCTGCCCGTGCCGATGCGCTCGGCCGCGCTTTCATCGACCAGGGCATCACATTCTCGCTGTCCGGCCAGGAGCGCCCATTTCCGCTGGATCTCGTCCCGCGGGTCATCTCCGCGGCCGAGTGGACGCGGCTCGAGCGGGGCATCACGCAGCGCGTCAAGGCCCTCGAGCACTACCTCGACGACATCTACGGCGAGCAGGAGATCCTGCGTGACGGCGTCATCCCGCGCCGGCTCGTCACCTCGTGCGAGCACTTCCACCGCGAGGCCGCGGGCATCGTGCCACCCAACGGTGTGCGCATCCACGTCGCGGGCATCGACCTGATCCGCGACGCCAAGGGTGACTTCCGAGTGCTCGAGGACAACCTGCGCTCACCGTCGGGCGTCTCGTACGTGATGGAGAACCGCCGCACGATGGCGCGCGTCTTCCCGAACCTGTTCGCGACGCATCGGGTGCGCGCGGTCGGCGACTACTCGTCACACCTGCTGCGCGCGTTGCGCAACGCGGCGGCCAACAACGTCGCCGATCCGACGGTGGTGGTGCTGACGCCCGGGGTCTACAACTCCGCCTACTTCGAGCACTCGCTGCTGGCTCGCCAGATGGGTGTCGAGCTGGTGGAGGGCCGCGACCTGTTTTGCCGCGACAACACCGTCTACATGCGCACCACCGAAGGCGAGCGTCAGGTCGATGTCATCTACCGCCGCATCGACGACGCCTTCCTCGACCCCATGCAGTTCCGGCCTGACTCGGTGCTCGGGGTGGCAGGCCTGCTCAACGCCGCCCGCGCAGGCAACGTCGTGATTTCCAGCGCGGTCGGCAACGGCGTTGGCGACGACAAACTGGTGTACACCTACGTGCCGACGATCATCGAGTACTACCTGGGCGAGAAGCCGCTACTGGCCAACGTCGAAACCTACCGCTGCTGGCTCGACGACGAACGTGAGGAAGTCCTTGACCGGGTCGCCGAGCTCGTGATCAAGCCGGTGGAGGGCTCCGGTGGCTACGGCATCGTGTTCGGCCCGGACGCGTCCGATAAGGAACTGGCCGCGATTACCAAGAAGATCCGCGGCGACCCGCGCGGCTGGATTGCACAGCCCGTCGTGCAGTTGTCCACTGTGCCGACGCAAATCGACGACAAGCTCGCACCCCGCCATGTCGACCTGCGTCCGTTCGCGGTCAACGACGGCGACGAAGTGTGGGTGCTGCCCGGCGGGCTGACCCGGGTCGCGCTGCCCGAGGGCTCGTTGGTGGTCAACTCCAGCCAGGGTGGCGGGTCCAAGGACACCTGGGTGCTTGCGTCGCGTGCCTCGGTCGCCGACCGTGAGCTGGCCGCGGCCGAAGTGGTGCGGTCGCTGCCCAAGGCGGCCAAGGGCACCAAGGCCGACAACGGCTCGGACGGGTCGTCACAGCAGCAGCAACAGCAGCAGTCGCAGGCGGCGCGGCCGGTGACCGGCTCGAGTCAACAGCAACAACAACAACAGCAGCAGTAGGCGGTGGTGAACTGATGTTGGCGCGCAACGCTGAATCGCTGTACTGGATCGGCCGCTACGTGGAGCGAGCCGACGACACCGCCCGCATTCTCGACGTGACGGTGCACCAACTGCTCGAGGATTCGAGCGTCGACCCGGACCAGGCGTCGCGCACCCTGCTGCGTGTACTGGGCATCGGGGCGCCCGCGCAGCAGCTCGATGTGTGGTCGTTGACGGACTTGGTCGCGTTCAGTCGCGACACGACGGGCGGCTGCTCGATCGTCGAATCCATCTCGGCCGCGCGGGAAAACGCTCGCGGGGCAAGAGAAGTCACGTCAACCGAGATCTGGGAGTGCCTCAACACCACCTACAATGCGTTGGCCGAACGCGAGCGCGCCGCCAAACGTCTTGGGCCGCATGAGTTCTTGTCCTTTGTCGAGGGGCGCGCCGCTATGTTCGCAGGTCTGGCTGACTCGACGTTGAGCCGCGACGACGGCTACCGGTTCATGGTGTTGGGCCGCGCCATCGAGCGCGTCGACATGACGGTGCGCCTCGTGTTGTCCCGGGTCGGCGACAGCGCTTCCTCGCCGGCGTGGGTGACCCTGCTGCGGTCGGCGGGTGCGCACGACACCTATCTACGCACCTACCGTGGCGTGATGGACGCGGGCAGGGTCGTCGAATTCATGCTCCTGGACCGGCTTTTCCCGCGGTCAATCTTCTACTCGCTGCGGCTTGCCGAACACAGTCTTGACGAATTGCTCAACCGTCCGCACAACCGGCTCGGCGCCACCGCGGAGGCACAGCGACTGCTGGGACGGGCCCGCAGCGAACTGGAGTTCCTCCAGCCGGGTGCGCTGCTGGAGTCCCTGGAGAAGAGGTTGGCGGGTCTGCAGAAGACCTGTCACGACGTCGGAGAGGCGCTGGCGGTGCAGTACTTCCATTCGGCACCGTGGGTGGCGTGGCATGACGCCGGGCACAACGGTTCGCTGGTCATCGAGGAGGGTGAGGTCTGATATGTGGCGGCTGAGGGTGGTGCATTCGACGGGCTACGCCTACAAGTCGCCGGTGACCGCATCGTTCAACGAGGCAAGGCTGACGCCACGCTCGGACAGCAGGCAGAACGTGATCCTCAACCGCGTCGAAACCGTCCCTGCCACAAGGTCATACCGCTATGTCGACTACTGGGGCACGGCGGTCACCTCGTTCGACCTGCACGCCCCGCACGCCGAGCTCGAGGTCACGTCGAGCTCGGTGGTGGAGACCGACCGCGGCGTCTCGTCGAAGGACGAGAACACCCGAGCCAGCTGGGACGACCTGCACTCCGAGGCCGTGATCGACCGGTTCGATGAGGTGCTCAGCCCGACGCACTACACGCCGCAGAGCAAGCGGATCAGGCGGGTGGGGGAGCGCATCGCCAAGTACCACGATCCGCAGGAAGCCGTCACCGCCGCCGCGAACTGGGTGCACAGCGAACTCAAATACGTCGCAGGCACCACCGGTGTCCACTCGTCCGGACTGGACGCCTTGCGCGAAGGCAAGGGCGTCTGCCAGGACTTCGCGCATTTGACGCTGATCCTGGTGCGCGGCATGGGAATTCCGGCGCGCTACGTGTCGGGTTATCTGCACCCCAACCACAAGGCCGTCGTCGGCGACACGATCGACGGGCAGAGCCACGCGTGGGTGCAGGCGTGGACCGGCGGCTGGTGGCATTTCGACCCCACCAACGACACCGACATCAACGAGCAATACATCAGCGTCGGGGTGGGCCGTGACTACTCCGATGTCGCACCGCTGAAGGGCATTTATTCGGGCGAGGGCTCGACCGACCTGGACGTGGTAGTGGAGATCACGAGGCTGGCTTAACGTCTACCACCTCACCTATACCGCCTCGAACGTTCCTTACCGCTCGACATTTCGGCGATTGTTCGAGCGGTACGGAACGTTCGGCGCAAACCGTTACGGCTTGACACGGCCAAGAGTGCGGTAGCCGGGGTGGACGTGCGGCGTCAGGCCTTGCCGCTCGGCCACAGCCGAGAGCAGCCGACGCAGCGTGTCTCGTTGGTCCGTGTCGAGCCCGGCGGTCATCAGTCTTTCGTGCTGACGCCCCAGCTCGCCGATCTTGCTCACGAGCTTCTTGCCCGACGCGGTGAGGTAAAGCGCATGCAGCCGGCGGTCGTCGGGGTTGCGGCGCCGTTCGACGTAGCCGCGGTCCTCCAGCTCGTCGACGTATGCGACGACCCTGCTCGGCAACAACCCCAGCTGCCCGCTGAGGGCCTGCTGGCTGCGCCCGGGTTCGGACGCGATCGCGCGCAGGATCCCGGCGTGTGGTGGCGTGAGATCGACCGACGCGATCAGGTCGGCGAATACCGAGGCGGAGCGATGGCCGAGTTGGGACAGCAAGAACGCCACATTGTCACCGTCTGTTGAGGCTGCTGACACGCAAAAATCGTATCAGTTGTGAATGATTTATCCGGCAAATCGGTGAATCATCTTGTTCTGATTCAAGATCAGGCATATCGTTCAAAATATGAACGATTCATCGGTGGATGCAAATGGACTCGGTCGGCGACGGCCGCAGGCTGGGCCGCCATTGGCGCCGCTCGCGGCGATCTCCCTGGTGCTGTTGCTCGCCGGACTGGTCGTCGGAGTCGTGCGCGCCGGTGGCGTCATGCCGCTCCCATACGGCTCCGCGACGGAGATCCAGGACTACGTTGCGCGCCATCATGCGGCGGCCGTCGCGCTCGCCGTCGGGACCTTCGGCTCGTCGATACCGCTTGCCATCTACGCGGCCACCGCAAGCGCGCGTCTGCGACAACTCGGCATCACGGCGCCAGGCGCGACGATCGCACTCGCCGGGGGCCTCCTTGCATCGACGGGCCTCGCGTTGTCGAGCCTGACCACGTGGACGCTGTCACGGCCGGAGGTCACCTCCGATGCCGCGTTGGTCCGCGCGCTGTACTACCTCACGTATCTGACGGGCGGCCCATGGCATGTGGTCACGCTCGGCCTGTTGATCGCAGGCATCGCCGTGCCGGGCCTCATCGTCCGATTGATGCCTCTACCGGTCGCGTGGACTGGCCTCGTCATCGCGGGCATCGCCGAACTGACGACCCTGGTGCTGATCTGGCCGGGGCTTTCGCCGCTGCTACCGCTCGCCCGGTTCACCGGCCTGATCTGGCTGATCGTGGCCGGTGCGCTGCTGCCGCTGCGTCGGCTCAACAAGCAGGAGGCGACTGCTCGATCATGAAACTCAGTGTGAGCGTGACGAATTACTCGTGGGCCGATCGTCTCGGCGACCGCCTTGCATCGCTCGCCGGCTTCCTCGATCGCACGGCTGTCGACACGTTGTGGGTGCCCGATCACCTTCTGCAGGCCGACCCCGCGAGTCGGCTCGACGAACCGATGCTCGAGGCGTACACCGCACTGGGATATCTCGCAGCAGTCACATCGCGGATCCGCCTTGGCGCCATGGTCACAGCCGCGACCTTCCGCGCACCCGCGCTGCTGATCAAGTCGGTCACCACGCTCGACGTGTTGTCGTCCGGCCGCGCCTGGCTCGGAATCGGAGCCGGCTACAACGCCGACGAGGCGCACGCCATGGGCTTGTTCTTGCCCGATACCGCCGAGCGGTTCGACCGGATGGCCGAGCTGCTTGCGCTGGCCCGCCGGATGTGGTGCGGCGACGAAACCCCTTTCCGCGGTGAGTATCTGCGGCTCGATCATCCGGTCGGCAGCCCTCGGCCCGGCACGGCGCCGGGGGTGCTGATCGGCGGCGCCGGCGAACGGCGCACGCTGCGACTGGTCGCCGAGTACGGCGACGCGTGTAACTTGTTCGACGTGCCCGACGGTGGCGCGGCGATCCGCAGGCAGCTCGCTGTGCTGGATCGGCACTGCGCCGACGTCGGCAGGCCGCCTGAGCAGATCGAGCGCACGGTGACCACAGCGCTGCAAGCGGGCGAGAGATCCGATGATCTGCTCGAAAGATGCTGGGCACTAGGCAATCTCGGTGTCCAGCACGTCGTGGTGATCGCGCGTGGACGCCCGTTCACCGACGACGAGCTCGGCAGTGTGGCAGGCGCGGCCGGTCGGCTCGCCGCTTAGTGGGACAGACCGCGGTGCCAGCGCAGTAGGCGGGCCTTGGATCTGCCGATGTCGGGCTCGGCGGCGTCGATGAATCGGCCCAGGCGATCGCGGGTGGACGCGGGCGGCATCTGGTACGTCGTCGCCGTCTCGGCCAAACCGGATCAGCCGGCCGGCTTCGCGCACACGCCGGGGTGAATCTCCACGCGGTGCAGGTCATCGCCCAACTCGATCTGCCGGTCGAACTCCGAGGCGGCCAGCGCACGCCACTCGTCCTCTTGGCCCGGTTGGATACCCGGCACATAGTGGGTGAGGATCAGAATGCCGACCCGGGCGCGCGCCGCGGTGGCCGCCGCCTGTTCGACCGACGAATGGTAATCGCAGATGTCGCGGATGCGCTGCATCGGCATCTTCTCGACGAGGTCTTTGCGAATCACGGTGTGCACCAATCCACCGGCACCGGCGGCCAGCGCGTCGAGGCTCTCGCACGGGACGGTGTCACCGGCGAGCACCACCGAGGCGCCGGCGTGTTCGATGCGGAACCCGATCGTCGGGGCGACGGGTCGGTGATCCGTCGGCGCCACCCGGATCGCCACGCCGTCGCGGTCCCACACGATGCCGTCCGTGCACTCATGGACTTCCACCGGCGGTGGTGTGGTCAGGTCGGCGTGATGCGCGATCCGGTAACCGATGTCAAAACCGAAAGTCTTGAACGTGGCGTCGACCACCTCGGCCGTACCGGGCGGCCCGATGATCGGCAGCGGGACCGGGTTCGGATCGAACGTGGTCACCCATCGGGTGATGAGCACGTCGCCCAGGTCGGCGATGTGGTCGCTGTGCAGGTGTGTGAGCAGGAGCGCGGTGAGCGCGTTCGCGCCTGCGCCGACGGCCGTCATGCGCTGTTGCACGCCACGCCCGCAGTCGGCCAAAAAAGTTTGACCGCCGGCCCGCACAAGGGTAGATGGTCCGGCCCTGCGGGCGTCGGGGATGGGACTGCCGGTGCCGAGCAGCGTGACCTCGATCATGACGTCATTCCTACCGGTTTCGGGCACCTCAGAAAGTGAAACCTTCGTTTCAATACAGTATTGAAGGGGACATCGAGAGACCCATGTAACGCCTGGAATCGCGGCAATCAACTTCAGATTAAGTTTCAATAGGTCATTTACGACCACGAAACGGACCCGCAACAGAGCGCCCATAGCGTCGGGCCATGGCATTCGACTACTCCCGCCTGAGGGCGACCTGTGCCGTCGAGTCGCCCGACAAGGCGATCACGCTGCCGCCCGAGGCCTACGGCAGCGACGATCTGTACGCCGCCGAGGTCGATCGGATCTTCAAGCGGGGTTGGATCCCGTTGTGCAGGGTCGAGCAGGTGCCCACGCCTGGCACCTACTACAGCATCGACATCCTGGGCACCCCGCTGGTGGTCACGCGTGACCGGCACTCCGAGATCCGGGTGCTGTCGCGTAACTGTACGCATCGCTGGATGGAGGTGTGCAGCGGCGCTGGGCAGGCCAACGTTCTGCAATGCCCGTACCACCTGTGGTCGTTCGGCCTGGACGGGCATCTCGCAGGGGCACCGGAGATGAAGATGTCGCCGGGATTCGACCGGAATGCGTATCCGCTCAAGAAGTTTCGCCACGAGGTGTGGAAGGGCTTCGTGATGGTGAACTTCGACGGCCACGCGGAGTCGTTGGCGCGCCGGTACGCGGCTCTCGACCACATCATGGTGGACAACTTCATGGAGTGCTACCACCACATGGGTCCGCACCGCGGGTCGCTGGAGGACCGATTCCCCGCGGCGCTGAGCTACACCGGCGAAGTGGGCGACTACTTCACCACGATGTGGTCGCAGCAGAAGCAGGGCTATCCCGCCGATCCCCCGTTCCTCACCCCCGGCGCCGACACCCTCACCGACCTGCACCGCGACAGGTCGCTGATCTTCATCGCGTATCCGCTGCTGCAAATCGCGATGGGCCCGGCATACATGTACTGGCTCAAGACACTTCCGCTCGGGGCGGGCAAGATCGAACTCCAGCTCGACATCTGCATGTCGCCAGCCTCACTCGTGGCGCCCAACGTCGAGGAGCGCCGCAGCGAGCTTGTCAAGTTGATCTGCGATATCCACCGCGAGGATCTCGATGTGTGCGGCGCGGTGCAGCGCGCCATCCGGTCCGGAGTGACCAGCACCGGCAGGCTGTCGCACCTCGAGCGGCCGCTATGGGAGTTCTACCGCTACCTCGGGCGTGAGCTCGGACTCATCAACTCCACAACGACTCTCGCATCGGCAGGATGACAAAACAAATGACGACAACCCTGAACGGACGGAGCGCCACCGTCGCTTCCACGGCCCGCGACGTTGCCGACACGCTGGCGGCCAACGGCGTCAGATACGCCGCTATCAGCTTCGTCGACATGCACGGTAAGCCCAAGTGCAAGATGGTACCGCTCGGCCACCTTGCCCAGGCGGCACTGGGATCGGAGATGTTCACCGGCGCGGCGCTGGACGGCGTGCCGCAGGACGTCAACGACGACGAGGTCGCGCCGCATCCCGACCTCGACCATCCGATCGTCATGCCGTTCAACCGCGAGATCGCTTGGTTCCCAGGCGATCTGTGGATCGGCAACACCCCGTTCGAGGCTTGCAGCAGGCAGATCCTCAAACGTGTCACCGCCGACGCGGCAACGCTCGGGTACACGTTCAATCTGGGCATCGAGACCGAGTTCTTCCTGCTCACCGACACCGAGACCCCCGGCCCCGCCAGCCCCGACGACAATCTCGACAAGCCGTGCTACGACCTGCGCACAATGCTGCACAACTATCCGTTGGTCGACGAGATCGTGTCCGCAATGAACGAGCTGGGTTGGGATGTCTACTCGTTCGATCATGAGGACGGCAACGGCCAGTTCGAGACTGACTTCGCCTACACGAACGTGGTGTCCATGTCGGACCGCCTGGTGTTCTTCCGAATGATGGTCGGCGAAATCGCCCGCAGACACGGTCTGTTCGCATCATGGATGCCCAAACCGTTCGCCGACCGCACGGGCAGCGGCGCCCACTACAACATGTCGCTGGCCGACGACTCGGGCACCAACCTCTTTGCGGCGGAAGATGACCCGCGGGGCTGTGGGCTCACCACGCTCGGCTACCAGTTCATCGCCGGTGTGCTGCGGCACGCGCACGCCATCTGCGCGGTCATCGCGCCGACGGTCAACAGCTACAAGCGGCTCGTGAAGCAGGGCAGCATGTCCGGGCTGACGTGGGCGCCGGTGTTCGCGTGCTATGGAGATAACAACCGCACGAACATGCTGCGCATCCCGAAGGGTGGCGGGCGCGTCGAATGCCGCGCCGCCGACAGTGCCAACAACCCCTACCTCGGTGGCGCGCTCATGCTGGCCGCGGGACTCGACGGTATCCGCGAGGGACTCGATCCTGGGGAGCCGAACCGGGACAACCTCTACCGGCTCACCGAACCCGACCTGTTGGCGCGCGGAATCGGTTGGTTACCAAGGTCGCTGGGTGAGGCGATCGATGCTCTCGAGGCCGACCCGCTGGTGCGCTCGGTCTTCGGTGACGCGATGTACGAGTCGTTCGTTGCTGAGAAGCGGGCCGAGTGGGACGGCTACACCGCGCATGTGTCGGAATGGGAGACCGAACGCTACCTGAGGTTCTGGTGACCATGAGCCACCTGTGGGAAGAGCTGACGTCTGCGCAGCTGGCCGACCGCCTGGCCGCTGACCCCGACTGCGTGGCGCTGATACCGGTCGGAGCGACCGAACAACACGGTCCGCATCTTCCAGTCGGCACCGACACCATCATCGCGACGGCGCTCGCCGAAGCGGCGGCGGCGACGGTGGCGGTCGTACTTCCGCCACTCCCATTCGGCGTCAGCTTCTTTCACGGCACCCGGAAGGCGGGCACGGTCGCCTTCTCCGGTGAGGAGACGGCCGCGACGGCGGGACTGGTCGCCGAGGCGTGTGTGGACTCGGGTTTCCGACGGCTGCTGTTCGTCAACGGTCACGTCGGCAACGCGGCCGCGCTGTGGATCGCGTGCGATCGCTTTCGCCGGGACTTTCCCGACCTACGCGTCGGCGTGGTGCAATGGTGGGATCTGACCCCCGACATCGCGCGGCGGGCGACCGAGGACGCGGCCGACTGGCATGCGAACGCGGCGGAGACGTCGATCATGCTCGTGCTGCGCCCCGAGCTCGTCGACACCGACAAGATGCGCGATGCCGACGATCCCGACCGCACCGAGGGCACCGTCTTCCGTTATGCGGTGCAGCATGTCTCCACCAACAGGGTCACCGAATACCCGTCGCGTGCGTCGAAGTCGATGGGGCTCGAGTTGTGGCGCGACGTCGTCGCCGCGGCACGTGACCTCGTCGAACGCGCTCACAGTGAGAAGCCGCCGGTTGGCTAAGATCCAGGCCATCGGACGACCGCGTAACAACACCGCCACCGCGCCGACGACGTCACCCCGCGCCGACATCGTCAACGCGGCAACCAGGCTGTTCTCCGAAAAGGGCTATGCCCAAACGACGATGAGCGATATCGCCAGGGCGTCGGGTCTGCAGCAGTCCTCGCTGTACTACTGGTTCCGCAACAAGGAACAGCTGTTGCAGGAGACCCTCCTGGTAAACCGGGCGCCACTGAAGTTCATCGCCGACGTCGGTGCCGGCTCGGGTTCGCCCGCGGTCAAGCTGTACCGGCTGCTGCGGTTCGACACCATGCAGCTGGCGCTCTCACCGATCGACTTCAACGAGATCCAGCGCATCGCACATGACCAGCGCACCGAATTCCACCAGTTCTGGACGGATTACGAACGACTGAAGGACTGGGTCGTCGATCTCATCGGCGCGGCGATCAGCGAGGGCAAGTTCATCGAGTGCGACCGCGAAGAGACCGCGGGACTACTGCTCAACTTCGACGAAGGCGCGCAAAAGCGCACCCGGCTGCATACGGATCAGGGCGACAGAGCCGACGAGGCGATCCGGGTCGGCGAGCAGGTCGCCACCATCGCCGTGCGCGGGCTGCTCAAGCGACCGAGCGAAATCAGCCGAATAAGCGCGCAGGCCGCGCAGTTCGACGACGCGGCCATCGCCCTACGCGTGACGCGACCGCAGCCGGACTGACTACTCGCGTCCGGCCGAGATCCAGCTCACGTCATGGAAGCGGTTTCCGGACACCGCGTCTGCCGCGGCATTGAGTGTGTCGAGTTGTGCGGCGGTCAGGTTCACCTTCACCGACGCGAGATTCTCGTCGACGCGGGTGGCGCGCCGAGTGCCGGGTATCGGCGCCGACGCCACGCCGAGCGCGTCGGCGCGGTAGCGCAGCCACGCCAGTGCCACCTGTGCGGGCGTCGCATCCTGCTGGGCGGCCGCCGACTTCACCAGCTCCACCACGGCGAGGTTGGCGTCCAGCGCGCCCTCACTGAATCGCGGCATGTTGCGCCGGAAATCGGTCGACGGAAGATCGGCCGTAGACGTGACCGTGCCCGTCAGGAATCCGCGTCCCAGCGGTGAATACGGCACGAAGCCGACGCCCAGTTCGGCTGCCGTGGGCACGACGTTGCTTTCGACGTCGCGGCTCCAGATCGACCATTCACTCTGCACAGCGGAGATCGGATGGACGGCAACGGCGGCCCGAAGTTCTTCGGCCGTCACCTCCGACAGTCCGAGATGACGGACCTTGCCCGCGGCCACCAACTCGGCCATGGCGCCGACGGTTTCCTCGATCGGCACCGACACATCGCGGCGGTGCATGTAGTACAGGTCGACGAAGTCGGTCTGCAATCGCTGCAGGCTCCCATCGATGCTCTCGCGCACGTACGCGGCATCGCCGCGTGCGGTGAGTGGCGCGCCTGCGGCACGGTCGGCGGGATTCCCGACGATGCCGAATTTGGTGGCAAGTGTGACCTCGTCGCGGCGATCGGCGAGCAGTTTGGAGATCAGCTTCTCGTTGTTTCCGCCGCCATAGACGTTCGCCGTGTCGATGAACGTGACACCGATGTCGATGCAGTGGTTCAGGGTGGCCAGCGACTCGGTGTCGTCGACCTCGCCGTACACGGGCGTCAACGCCATGGCGCCGAAGCCGATTGCGCTGACAGATAATTCGTCGCCCAGCTGGACAGCGGGCACAGAGTTGGCAGTTGTCATCGATCCTCCAAACGGGTCTCCACGAAACTGTATTCCAGCAGGCCCCTACTCGGACTTTCTGTGCCGGAATACCGTTTCGGCCGATATTGCCGGTTTCCGTGCGGAGACGCGCTGCGCCGCTGCGGCCAGCGGCATCAGGCGCATGGCGAAATTGCGGGCAGCGATGCCCGCAGAGGTGGCGGGGATCAGGATCCGCGTCGCGTAGGCCACGGAGTTCTCCTTGGCCGCGCGCTGCGGACGATGCCGGGCCTCGTAGGCGCGCAGACCGGCCGACACGTCGTCACCGAGCGCATCGGCCAAGGTGAACGCCCCCGTCATGGCCAGGCTGGAGCCGTCGCCGAACAACGAGACACACGACGCGGCGTCACCGACGAGGGCGATCCGCCCGCGGGACCACGTCGGCACCTGGATCCTGCTGACCGAGTCGAAGTACAGGTCCTCGGCGAGCCGCACCCGCTCCAGCAGTTCGGGCACCCGCCACCCCGCCCCGGCGTACGCGTCGCACAGCAGGCGCTTGTGCTGGTCGATGTCCTTGTAGTCGAACTGGGGGATTTGCGGTGCGAGGAACATGAATGCCGCGCCCGGGTGGCCACCCGCCGGGTGGATGGCCACGGCTCGACCCGGCGTGTTGTACATGACGAGGTCCGTTCCGGTCTCGCCGTCCAGCGGCAGCGTTGCGACGTAGACCCCGAGGTGCTTGACGAATTCGTCCTCCGGCCCGAACGCCAACGCCCGCACACCCGAGTGCGCACCGTCGGCGCCGACGACGACGTCGAACCGGCGCGCGGGCCCCGAGACGAACTCGGCCGTGACCCCGTCCGCGTCCTGTGCGAGCGCCTGCACCGAGTTGCCGAACTGAAACTCCACCTCGTCCGGTGCCGCATCGCGCAGGATCGTTGCGAGTTCGCCGCGGGACAGCTCGACGTCGCCGGAGTCAGCCCAGGTGGTGCGCATGTTGACGCGACTGATCACTCGTCCGCGGGCGTTGACGACGACCATGTCGCGCACGCACGTGTCGGCGGCGCGGATCCGCGCCATGACCCCCATCCGCTCGGCGACCTCGACTGCCGGTCCACGGACGTCGACCGGGTTGCCGCTGGATCGCATGTCCCGCGCCTGTTCCACGACCGTCACCTCGAGACCCGCCTTGGCCAGCCAATACGCGGCCGTCGCACCGGCGATGCCCGCGCCGGAGATCAATGCCTTCCGCATGCACGCAAGCCTAGTTTCACCAAGTGAAAAATTACAATGAGTGCAGAAAACTTGCAGTTTCGCGATAGGGTCCGGTCATGTCGTCACTGCGTGAGCGCAAGCGCGTCCGCACCCGGCAGGCCCTGATCGACGCCGCCGCGGAGCTGTTCGAGCGCCGCGGGTACGACGGCACCACGATCGCCGACATCGCGGCCGCCGCGGACGTCAGCACCCGCACCTTCTTCTCTTACTTCGCGTCCAAGGAGGAGGTGTTGTTCCCCGACGCCGATGCGCGGGTGAACGCGGCGCTGACCGCGATCGACGAGCGCCGAGCAGGCGAACAGCCGACGCAGGTTCTGTTGCGCGCCTTGGGCGAACTGGGTGACGCCGGCGATGACCTGGTCGGGCCGATGGCAGCGCTGCGACTACGGTTCGTGAGGTCGGTTCCGTCCGTGCGGGGCCACGGTCTTCAGCGGCAGCTCGACGCGCAAACGGAGATCGCGGCTCGGCTGCACGCCGCGTTCCCCGACGAGCTGGACGAGGTCGAGGCCGCGGCGTTGGTCGGGGCGTTCGTCGGTGCGATCGCGGGCGCCCTCGAGGTGTTGCTCCGCGACGAACACGATCCGGACGTGGTACGGGCACGATTGCAGCGCGCGACGGCCGTCGCGCTGCGGCCGTGGACGTGACGGTGTTGCAACCTGTGAAGTTCTTCCGCGCCGAGCGCGTCGGCCCTAGCCTGTGAAGTAAGTCACGAGCGGGAGGCGTCGATGCGGATCGCAGAAATATTGCGGAACAAAGGTGCGGCGGTGGCGACCATCACCCCCGAGACCTCGGTCGCCGGCCTGCTCACCGAACTGACGGTGCACAACATCGGCGCGATGGTCGTTATGTCCCAGGACGGATTGGTCGGCATCGTGTCGGAGCGCGACGTGGTGCGCAAGCTGCACGAGCTGGGCGCCGAGATCCTCCGTCGGCCGGTGTCGGAGATCATGACCACCGTGGTGGCAACGTGCACGCCCGATGATTCGGTCAACAGCCTCAGCGCGTTGATGACCGAGAAAAGGGTCCGGCACATTCCCGTGGTGGTGAACGGACGGTTGGCAGGCATCGTCAGCATCGGTGACGTGGTGAAGACCCGGATGGAAGAACTCGAGGCTGAGCAGCAGCAGCTGCAGGCCTACATCACCCAGGGTCGCTGAGAGTGCCGGTCGACGTCCACGCTCTCCAGCGGCGCGACGTTCGAGGTGCGGCAGGCGTCCTCGGCCGGGCGTTCTACGACGATCCGGTGACGATGTGGATGGTTCCCGGCAACGAGTCCCGGGCACGAGCATTGCCGCGCGGCTTCGCAACGCTTGCGCGACGCCACTTCCTGTCCCGCGGCGGGTCTGAAGTAGCGAGTCGCGGCGGGATCATCGGAGGCGCGACGTTGTGGGATCCGCCGGGCAGGAGGAAGGATTCGCGGCTGGAGAAGTTGTCGATGATCCCCGGCTTCGTCTGGGCGTTCGGTCGCCGCGGCGCGAGGATGGAGCAGGTCGCGCGCCTGATGGAAGAGAACCACCCGCAAGAGCCGCATTGGTACCTGATGCTCATCGGCACCGACCCGACGGTCCGTGGTGCGGGTTTCGGGCAGTCGCTGATGCGTAGTCGCCTCGACCGGTGTGACGCTGAGCATGCGCCCGCCTACCTGGAGGCGAGCAAGCCCGATCTGGTGCCGTATTACTCGCGGTTCGGGTTCGAGGTCACCGGCGAGATCAAGCTGCCCGACGGCGGACCGAGCATGTTCCCGATGTGGCGGGCGCCGCGCTAGCTCCAGGAGTAATCGGTGCGCAGTCGCGTGGCCACGACCTCGAACACCTCGCGTTCCAGGATCGCGCCCTCGCGCCGGATGCCCTCCTCGGGAACGTCGAGCACGCGGTCCAATCGCACCCAGCTCTGACGCGTCTCGTAGTCCCAGGTGCCGCTGCCGATGCCGACCCAGTTGGGGTCGCTGCGGTGATGTTCCTGGCTCGACAACATCAGGCCGAGCAGCGTTGCGCGGTCCCGGCCCACGACGAGTACCGGACGGTCCTTGCCCCGCGTCGGGTCGTCCTCGTAAACCACCCAGGTCCAGACGATCTCGCCGGGATCGGCGCGGCCGTCGAGGTCTGGCGCGTAAACGAGTTTGCGGGCCCGCTGCGCGGTGGGAACGAAATCTTTGCTGACGGGACGGCCCGCGGTGATCGCCGGGGCCTCGTCGTTAGGGGTGCCGGTGATGGCGTCGATACCGATCCTGATGCCGGTCTGGATGCCGCGCTGCAGCGTTTCAGACTTCTGGATGGTGCGGATGAACTTGGGTGCCTCGTTGAACACGAGGTTCTCGGTGACGTCGATAAGCCGCTGAAACGTCTTCCACGGCGGGGCCATGTTTTCGAGCATAAGGGAGCACGAGTGCTCGCGATTGTGTCGAGACCGCCTTGCCTCGATACGCTGGAGGCACCCAAGGCACGCCTCACCAGGAGATTCCCATAAGCAGTTTGGCCGACCAGACCTTCACCGCGCCGGCGCAGATTCGGAATTTCTGCATCATCGCCCACATCGACCACGGCAAGTCGACGCTGGCCGATCGAATGCTGCAACTCACCGGTGTCGTCGACGAGCGCTCGATGCGCGCGCAGTACCTGGACCGGATGGACATCGAGCGCGAGCGCGGCATCACCATCAAGGCCCAAAACGTCCGGCTGCCATGGAGTGTCACAGCAAGTGGGACGACTGAGAATTATGTGCTGCACTTGATCGACACACCGGGGCACGTCGACTTCACCTATGAGGTGTCGCGGGCCCTGGAGGCGTGCGAGGGTGCGGTGCTGCTGGTTGACGCCGCACAGGGCATCGAGGCGCAGACGCTGGCCAACCTCTATCTCGCGCTGGATCGCGACCTGCACATCATCCCGGTGCTCAACAAGATCGATCTGCCCGCCGCCGACCCGGACCGCTACGCCGCCGAAATCGCCCACATCATCGGCTGCGAACCCGGCGATGTGCTGCGGGTGTCGGGAAAAACGGGCGAGGGCGTCGCTGAACTGCTCGACCACGTCGTCCGCGAGGTGCCGCCGCCGACGGGCGATGCCGACGCCCCGGCCCGGGCGATGATCTTCGACTCGGTGTACGACACCTATCGCGGTGTGGTGACGTACGTGCGCGTGGTGGACGGCAAGATCGTCCCACGTGAACGCATCAAGATGATGTCCACCGGGGCCACCCATGAGCTGCTGGAAGTGGGCATCGTCTCACCTGACCCCAAGCCTTCCGACGGCCTCGGCGTAGGGGAGGTCGGCTACCTGATCACCGGCGTGAAGGACGTACGCCAGTCCAAGGTCGGCGACACCGTGACGAGCGCGCGGCATGGCGCGTCCGATCCGCTGACCGGGTATCGCGAACCTCGGCCGATGGTCTACTCCGGGCTTTATCCGGTGGACGGTTCCGACTACCCGGATCTGCGCGATGCCCTGGACAAGCTGCAGCTCAACGATGCCGCGCTGACGTACGAGCCGGAGACCTCCGTTGCGCTCGGCTTCGGGTTCCGCAGTGGCTTCCTCGGCCTGCTGCACATGGAGATCACCCGCGAGCGCCTCGAGCGCGAGTTTGATCTCGATTTGATATCGACGTCACCCAACGTCGTGTATCGCGTTGTGCAGGAGGACGGTACGGAGATCGTCGTCACCAACCCGTCGGACTGGCCAGAAGGCAAGATTCGCACCGTATTCGAACCCGTCGTCAAGACGACGATCATCGCGCCAAGCGAATTCATCGGCACGATCATGGAACTGTGTCAGTCGCGGCGCGGCGATCTCGGCGGCATGGACTACCTCTCACCGGAGCGGGTGGAGCTGCGCTACACAATGCCGTTGGGGGAGATCATCTTTGACTTCTTCGATGCGCTGAAGTCGCGCACCCGCGGCTACGCCAGCCTCGATTACGAGGAGGCAGGCGAGCAGGAAGCGGAGCTGGTGAAGGTCGACATCCTGTTGCAGGGCGAGGCCGTTGACGCGTTCAGCGCGATCGTGCACAAGGATGCGGCGTTCGCCTACGGCAACAAGATGACGACCAAACTCAAGGAACTGATTCCGCGCCAGCAGTTCGAAGTTCCTGTGCAAGCGGCCATCGGTTCGAAGATCATTGCTCGCGAAAACATCCGCGCGATCCGCAAAGACGTGCTATCGAAGTGTTACGGCGGTGACATCACGCGCAAGCGCAAGCTGCTGGAGAAGCAGAAAGAAGGCAAGAAGCGGATGAAGACCATCGGTCGGGTGGAGGTGCCGCAGGAGGCGTTCGTGGCCGCCCTCTCCACTGACGCCGTGACCGACAAGGCGAAGAAGTAGGTATCTCCAGAAGATGAAGCGCTCAACTCCGTCGACGATCGCGGCGTTGAGCGCGTGTGCGGTGCTGGCGGGATGCTCGTCGGCCCCGGTCGACGGTGCGCCCGTCGTCCACATCGCCGAGGTCGCCAAACCGTCTCCGTCGCGGGCGCTGGATCAGGTTCTGCCCACCGTCAATGAGCTCGCCACGATCCTTGGCAGCGCAGGCTTCATGGGCCAACTCGTCAAGGGCGGCCCCGAGATGCTGCTGCAGGGCGTACGCGAATCCGAGGCCACGCCCATCGACTGCGTGAGCGCCGGCTACCGGCTGCAGAAGATCGTGTATCAAGCGAGCCCGGTGCGATCCGTCGCGAGCCAACCGTGGGTCGGCGGCGATCAGAACGGCCCCACGTATTCGGGCTTTTTCGGCGCGGTCCAGTTCGCCACCCCCGACGACGCACAGGCATTCTTCGCGGCGTCGGCCGACAAATGGCACCGCTGCAACGGACAGACGCTGGTACTGCATCAACCCGAGCACGGCGTGGACGGGTTGAGCAGGATCACCGACGTCGTAGTCGACGGTAGGGACGTGTCCGCCCTCGTGTTGCATGACGACGGTTCGACGATCCAACGTGCGCTCGGCGTCGCTTCGGATTGCGTTGTGGACGTCGAGGTTACGAACCCCCCAGGGGCCGGCGGCAGCGGAGCACACGGCGCGGTGGGCGTCGCCAACCTCATGATTCAGAAGATCGGCGTTTCCTGAGCCGGGTTGCACAGAACCAGCAAATATCTACGGCTATCCGACACTTCCCGCGCCGGTCGGTCACAATAGCGCGGTGATCTTTGTCGGCACGGCTACTCGCGCCTGCGCCATCGGCACTGTTATTGCGGCATCCGTCCTGCTCTCGGGTTGTGTGAGCACCGTTTCTGGCACTGCGATGCGCGAGCAGCACGCCGCGCCAATCGACGTGCCTCCGCTCACCGAAGCCAAACTCGACGGCGTGCTGTTGTCGATTGGCGAACTCAACGACATCATGGGTTCCGCCAACATGAAGGTCACCAGTGCGCTTCAGGAGATGACCGACCACTCCGGCGAGGTGTCCGACCCCGACTGCCTCGGTGCGATCTACGGCGCGGAAGAGCCGGTGTACGCGGGCAGCGGCTGGACGGCGATGCGAGACCAGGTGGCCCGCGAACCCGGTGAGGACAACGAACACTGGGTGGAGCAGACGGCGGTGCTCTACCCGTCGGCCGAGAAGGCGCAGAAGTTCTTCGACGAGTCGAAGTCGGCGTGGCAGAAATGCTCGAGCTATTCGGTGTCGGTCGACAATGCGGACGCCACCTACTTGTGGCAGATCGACAACGTCGCGTCCGAGGACACTTTGATCACCCAGATGACGGCTCAGGAAGACGCCAACGGCTGGGCCTGCCAGCACGCTATGTCGCTGGTGTCGAACGTGACCGTCGAGGCGTGGGCGTGCAGCTACGACGTCAAGGACGAGGCGGCGACGATCGCCAACGGCATGGTCGCCAACGCCGCGAAGAAGTAGCGCTCAAACCGTAAGCGCGAGTGCGCTGATCAGAATGAGCGCGACGACCGCACCGCCGGTGAGATAAACCTCGCGCCGAGGCGAAATGCGATCTGGGAGCGGACGCTGGGCCAGCAGCCGTTGGCGCCTGAAGCCGATCAGATAGGTCGATAGCGCCAGCACGGCCGCGGCAGCGGCCGCCGCGAACTGAAGTGCGTTGTTGGTCTCCCGTAACGACAGGATCACGCCGTTGGCCAGCACCGCCAGCGAGGTTCGAGTCCACGCCAATGCGGTTCGTTCCGGTTGTGTTCCTCGCTCACCCCGGTTCGTCTGCCCTGTGTTCGTCAACCAGCCACTGCCTTGACGACGACGAGGCCGAGCGTGAGCAGCCCGACCAGAGCGAGTCCGATCCCGAGATAAACGGGCGTGGGATGACGGGGCAGGGGCAGGTCGCGCCGCATGGCACGGTCGACCTGTTGCCACCGAAGAATTCCCATGCCGGCGGTGAGGATCGCGAGCAACCCCAGGATGATGCCGAGTACGTGGCGGGCGCCGGCGATCGACAACTCCGGGACCAGCTGGACGACGGCCACCGCCGCGGCGAGCAGGCCGAGCGCGGTGCGCTGCCATGCCAGGAACGTTCGTTCATTCGCGAGCGTGAACCGGTAGTCAGGTTCGATCTCAGGCACGTTGTCGGTGTCGCCCACCAGTCGAACTTATCGAAGAGGCTCTGCGGATCGCCCGTATTCGCCCGCGTAGCGAGCGACAGACCCGATGACTGTTATGCCGGTCGCGCAGTCGCGCGGAGGTTCACGCAATCTCGCGGGCGCCGGGGCCCGGCACGGCTTCGGTATCGCGCGCACCGAGGGGCGCGTGGCCAGCGGCGCACGTGAGTTGGGCGGTGACGAGCTCACCGCAGCCGCGGTGGTACAGCTGCACAGCGGGCCCGGCTTCGTCGGCGGTCCATTTATCGCCCCATTGCATCAGGGCGACCACGGTTGGGAAGAGCTCGCGACCCTTTTCGGTCAGCTTGTACTCGTGCCGGCCGCGGCCACGCTCGTCGGTGTATGCGACACGCTCCAAAAGGCCGTGCGTCACAAGCGTTTTCAATCGAGCAGCGAGGAGATTGCGCGCACATCCCAGTGCGGCGTGGAAGTCGTCGAACCGCCGCACTCCGTAGAAGGCCTCGCGAAGGACGAGCAGTGTCCACTTCTCGCCGACCACGCCGAGCGTGCGCGCGATTGAACAGTTGGCGGCGCTGTAGCGGAACCGGTCTGCGTGCATGCGGCCATCGTAGCTGGGTTGACAATCAAAACCCAGTATCGTAGGTTTTCAAATTAAACCCAGCTTGTACCGATGGAGGTTTGACCATGCCGATGCTCGACGCGTACATCCCTGCCGGGGCGCTCTCGCCGGTCGCCGAACGGGCCTTGATGTCCCAGCTGACCGATCTTCTGCTCCGGCACGAAGGCGCCGACCCCTCCGATCCGCGTGCGAGGGCGATCGCATGGGTGTTTCTGCACCGCCCCGCCGAGGTCTTCGTCGCCGGCGAGCCCGCTTCCGAACCGCGGTACCGGATCATCGCATCAGTGCCCGAGGGACAGTTCGACGACGAGCGTCGCGCCGCCATCGTGCGTGACGTCACCGACGCAGTGCTGCGCGCGGAGAACAACGAGCATCCCTATGACCCGAATCGGGTGTGGGTGTTCACCAACGAGATTCCCGACGGCACGTGGGGCGGCGCGGGCCGCATCAACACACTGGCCGACATCGTCGGCTATATCGTCGGCGATGCCGAGAAAGGCCGTGCCTACGCCGAGCGACGCTTGGCGCAGCGCCGTGCCCTCGCCGGCTAGCGGTCGGGACCGTCGCTTTGCAACCAGTCTGATTCAAAGCTGCATTGGCTGCCTTCCAGGCAGCCAATGCTCGTCAAAAACCATCTCCTACAACCGGATCCGTCGGTAGGCATTGCCACCCGAGGTATTCCCGACGCGTGTCGGTCTGGCGTTGGCACTCACCAATCAGCGCCGCCTGACGCCTAGCCTCCGTTCGTGGTCGAAGACGCATATCCGACGGCTCCGGAGGGCCCACTAGCGACCGATGTGCGCCTCAACGGCGCCTGGCCGTGGATCGCAGTCATTCTGGGCGCCGCCATCATCGTCATCGGAGGACTGCTGCTGTGACGCGCGAGGTCCATCTGCTGGCCTTCGGCAACACGCGGTCCTCTGGGCCATGGCGCCAGCCGGACATCGACAACAGCACCGCGGGCGTGCGGCGAAGGCGCGACGAACTGCGGTGCGGCATTGTCTCGCTGTCATATCCGGCCGGCTGTCCCAGACGGGAATGAACGGGCCCAGGACGCGGTTCGTGTTGAGCAACATCAGTTGGGCGTCCGCTGCGCCTGCAGGGACCAGATGGGGTTGTGGGCGTGACAACGACCAGGCAGCCGGATGTCGAGGATGAGCATTGAAGTTTCTGTTGCTGACGCTGATTGCGCACCATCCGAACCCCGTATCGGGTGAGAAGAAGAGTCCCGCAGATCGGCTGCGCGAAGTGGTCGACAGCGCGGTGCTCGCCGAGCAGATGGGTTTCGACGGCTTCGCCGTGGGCGAGCGCCATGAGGATCCGTTCATCTCATCGTCCCCGCCGGTGGTGCTGAGCAACATCGCAGCGCGGACGTCGCGGATTGCGCTGTTCACGGCGGTGACCACGTTGAGCCTGCTCGATCCCGTCCGGGCATTCGAGGACTATTCGACGCTGGACAACCTGTCCGACGGCCGGCTGGAACTGATCATCGGTAAAGGCAACGGCGCCGCGCAGGCCGAGTTGTTCCACGTGACCACCACCGACCAGTGGGACCGTAATCGTGAGGGCTATGAGCTGTTCCGCTTGCTGTGGGACAACGAGCACGTGACCTGGTCCGGCAGTTTTCGCCCACCGCTGGTCGACGCCAAGGCACTCCCGCGGCCGTTACAGCCGCGGATTCGGATCTGGCACGGCAGTGCGACGAGCAGGGATTCCGTCGACCTGGCGGCCCGCAACGGCGACCCGATCTTCTCGGCCAACGTCACCTACCCAATCGAGCCGTACGCCGAGCTGGTGCGCCACTACCGGCAACGTTGGGAGCAGTACGGCCACGATCCCGGAGATGCGCTGGTCGGCGCGGGAACCGCAGGGTTTCACATCGCTGCGACGACTCAGCAGGCCGTGGCCGAGTACCGGCTTACTTTCGAGTCACGCTTGGCGTTTCAGCGGCGTGCCGGACTGCCGGTGGTGTTCGAGTCCATCGAAGACTTCGTCGACCGCAGCTCGGCGCTCATCGGCAGCCCGCAGCAGGTGATCGACAAGGTGGGCCGCTACCACGAGCAACTCGGTCACGAGGTGATCCACCTCAGCGCCGAGGCCGACGGTGTGACGGTCGCTCAGAAGCGCCGTAGTCTCGAACTGTTCCAGTCCGACGTTGCGCCGGTTCTTCGTGACCAGATAGCGAGCAGACCGCTGGCCGCGCAGTCGAGCCGGAAAGAGGTTGTGCTATGAGCGTTTTCGCGCTGGGCATCGAGTTGGACGGCGAGGGAAGCCATCCGGCGGCATGGCGCCACGCGAATCATCCGCCGAGCGATTCGCTGAGCGGACGAACGCTCCTGCAGAAGGTGCGTGCGGCCGAGAACGCGGGATTCACGTTTGCGACGTTCGACGATTCGATCCTGCCTCCGCGCGGCGGCATCAGAGCACGCGTGGACGCGGTCAACCGGGCGTCGTTCGTCGCGGCGACGACGTCGACGATCGGCCTGGTTCCCGTAGTCGAGACCACATATGCCGAGCCGTTTCACACATCGTCGCAACTGGCCACCCTCGACTACGCGTCCCGAGGCCGTGGCGGCTGGATAGCCGCGCGCGCCTTCGATCCGGCGGCCGCACGGGCCTGGGGGAGCCCGGTCGTCGCCGAGCAGGCCGATCTCGACCGCGAGCAACGGGATTCGCTGACCGTGGTGCGCGACCTGTGGGATTCATGGGAGGACGACGCGGTCATCCGCGACTACGCGCGCGGCCGATTCCTGGACCGCGACAAGCTGCACTACGTCGATTTCGAGGGCGAATCGTTCAGCGTGAAGGGGCCGGCCATCGTCCCGAGACCGCCGCAGGGTCAATTGGTCGTCTTCGGTGCCGAAGCCGACCGCGGCCAGGTCGACATCGTTCTCATAACCGAGTCCGACCGCGACGCGGCCGTCGATGCAGCGACCCGCAGCAGCGGGCTCACCGTCATCGAGATCGACGTCGCCCTCGACACAACTGATGCCGCCGCCGCGGACCGCCTCTCGGCGCTGAACCAGTACGAGCTGGCAACTCGGCGTCGGCGCCTCCAATACATCGGCAGCACAAGCGGATTCGTGGAGCTGCTAACCGAGCTCGCGGCGCACAGCAATGGAGTGCGCCTGTTCCCCATGGTCATCGACCAGGATCTACCCGCCCTTGCGCGTTACGTCCTGCCAGCCTTGCTCAGGACGGGAGTGGCGCATCGGCCCGTGCCAGGGTCATCGCTGCGCGGCCACCTCGGTCTGGACCGGCCCGCCAACCGCTACGCGAAGGTGTGAATAGTCATGGGCTCCTCCGACGTGCTCCGTCCCGACGCACAGGTTCACTTCGGCGTGTTCTTTCAGGGCGTGAACCACACCACGATCTGGTCCGACGCAGCGAGTGGTTCGCAGATCGACTTCGAAACCTTCCGACACGTCGTCACGACGGCCGAGCGGGGATTGTTCGACGCGTTCTTCCTCGGAGAGGGTCTCCGATTGCGCGAGCAGGACGGCAAGATCCTGGACCTCGACATCGTCGGCCGCCCCGACGCGATCGCGCAATTGTCGGCCCTGGCGGGCATCACCGAGCGCATCGGTCTCGTCGCAACCCAGAACACCACGTATAACGAACCCGGCGACCTGGCTCGCCGGTTGGCGGGGCTCGACATCCTCTCGGGAGGCCGGGCGGGGTGGAACGCCGTCACGACCGACAACGCCTGGACGGGAGAGAATTTTCGGCGCGGCGGTTTTCTCGATCATGCGCTGCGCTACGAGCGGGCCGGTCAGTTCATTCGCGCGGCGCGAGCGATCTGGGATTCGTGGACCGACGACGCCATCGCGTCATCTACCGCCAGCGAGTTCTGGTCCGATCCAACCGCGGTACGGCATCTCGACCGTTCGACGTCTCAGTTCGAGATCTCACTCGACGCGACGTTGCCGCGCAGCCCCCAGGGACATCCGGTCATTTTCCAGGCCGGGGATTCGCCGACGGGCCGAGATTTCGCCGCGGCCAATGCCGATGTCATCTTCTCCCGTCACGGCACGCACTTCGACGATGCGTTGGCGTTCGCCACCGACATCCGCGCGCGTCTGCTCGCAGCGGGCAGGCCGGCCGACGACATCAGAATCCTTCCGGGGACTCAGATCGTGCTGGCGGAGAAGGCTTCAGAGGTCGAGGAGAAGCGACGCTGGGTCCTCGAGGGCCAGTACACGGGACAGACGGCGTTGTCCCTTGTGGGTCTGGTGTGGGGGCGTGACCTGTCTGACCGCGACCCTGACGGTCCATTGCCGGAGTTCGATCCGGTGCCTGCGCCGATTTCGGCCACCCGCGGCGCGGCGAGGGACGGCAAGGACCCGATCGCCATCGCGAAGGAGTGGCGTGCGCTCGCGGAGGCCAAGAACCTGTCTCTGCGCCAAGTTGCCATCGAAACCTCAGCGCGCTCCGGCTTTGTGGGCACGCCGGAGCAGGTCGCAGACGAGCTGGCCCGGTGGGTACGTGCCGGCGCGACCGACGGCTTCAACATCTCGCCGTACATCGTGCCCGGCGGACTCGACGAGATCGTCGATTGGCTGGTGCCCGCACTACAGGAACGCGGGGTGTACCGGACCGAATACGCGTCGACGACGTTGCGCGGCCATCTCGGGCTGCGTGAACCGCTGACACGACGACACAGCGATGAGACCGACAGCAGCGCAACGGGTTAGTCCTCGAAGTAAGGATGTGAGACATATGACCACAAGCACAGAGACAACGTTCGAGACAGCATGGAACAAATGGCACGGTGAGCGCGAACGGTATTACGGCGACCCGCTCGGCTGGGTCAGCTTGACCGGTTTGTACTGGGTCGCCGACGAATTCGAGACCGTCGCCGACCTGCCCGGCCGGTGGCGCGCGGATGCCGATGCGGTGTACGTCGACGGGATCGACGGAACCGAGAAGCTGGAACCTGTCGAGGGTGCACCAGGACTGCTCGTCGAGGACGGGGAGCGCCGGATCGAGGTCATCCGCCGAACCGGTTCGGTGGCATTACGCATACACGACCCGAAGTCACCGCATCTGGCGCGCTACAACGGCATTCCGGCTTATCCGCCGAGTGAGCAATGGCGTGTCACCGGTACGTTCAGGCCGTATGACCAGCCGACGACCCTCACGACAGGTGCAGTCGTCGAGGGCCTTGAACATCACCACAACGCGGTGGGCATCATCGACTTCCAACTGGCAGGCGCCGCACTGCAGCTGGTTGCCTTCGCCCGCGCGGACGGTGGGCTGCATGTGCTGTTCACCGATGCCACCAGCGGTGTGACGACATATCCTGCGGCTCGGGCACTTTCGATTGCCGCACCGGAAGTCGACGGCACGGTGACGCTCGACTTCAATCGGGCATCGAATCTGCCGTGCTCATTTACCGACTTCGCGACCTGCCCGGTGGCACCCGCCGAGAACAGGCTGCCCATCGCCGTCGAGGCAGGCGAGAAAAACCCCCGATGAGCCCGGCGCGTGACGGCGCGCTGGTATCAAGGCGCCGCCGCTAAGGCGGCCGTCCTGCCGTGCCTGATCAGCTCGCCCCACGCGTTGAACGCCTCGGCGTGATCGGGTGAGGACGAACCGCTGGCAAGTGCCACCAGCCCGGTGGCGATGCTTCCGATACCGATCCGGTCTGGCGCACGACTCGTGCGAGTTCGGCAAAGGCGTCCTCTGGCGAGCAGCCGCGCAGGCCAACGAGGATGCCGATCGCTGTGTCGATCACCTCTCGTGATGTGTCATCGGCCCGAGGTCCGCGGTAACTCATGCCACGATGATGGTCCGACGCCCACGGACTGCCAAGAGATCGACGCACGATGATTCAACGCTTTCTTCACACCCATGTCGCCTCGGTTAAGCCAGATGGTCAGCGCGACAGGACAGGTCGACAATGGCAGCCATGCTTCCGGTTCTTGACCTCGCCGAGGCCGATGCCGAGCCTGCCGAGTTCCGGGCGCGGCTGCGTGAAGCCGCCCATGACGCCGGGTTCTTCTACCTTGTCGGTCACGGAGTTCCGCAAGCGCAGGTCGATCAAGTGCTTGGCCTGGCACGGGAGTTCTTCGCGCTACCGCTGGACGCCAAGAACGAGATCAGCCAGCTGAAGAGCCCGCAGTTTCGCGGCTATTCACGGATCGGCGGTGAGCTGACCAACGGCAAGGTGGACTGGCGCGAGCAGATCGACATCGGCCCCGAACGGCGGGTGATCGACGGCGCAGAGGGCTACTGGCGGCTGCAGGGCCCCAATCTGTGGCCGTCGACGCCATCAGGTTTTCGTGCGGCGTTCGAGGAGTGGGACACCGCGCTGTCGGTCGTCGGGCTTCGACTGCTGCGCCACTGGGCGGTGTCGCTGGGTGCGGCCGAGGACACGTTCGATCCGGCGTTCACCGACCGACCGGCCACCCTGATCAAGGTGGTGCGCTATCCGGGCACCAGTGACACCCCGCAAGGTGTTGGCGCGCACAAGGATTCAGGTGTTCTGACGCTGCTTGTGGTCGAGCCTGAATCAGAGGGCCTCCAGGTCGAGCTCTCGGTGGGTGAGTGGGTCGATGTCCCGCCGCTTGCAGGCGTTTTCATCGTCAACATCGGCGAACTGCTCGAAGTGGCCACCGGCGGATACCTGCGGGCTACTCGCCACCGAGTGCTGGCCCCGCAGCCCGGCAGCGACCGCGTATCGATCCCGTACTTCCTGAACCCGTCGCTGGACGCGCTCATCCCGGTCATCTCGCTACCGCCCGAGCTGGCCGCGCTGTCCCGTGGGGTCGAAGCCGATCCCGACAACCCCATCTTCAACACCTACGGCGAGAACGCGTGGAAGTCGCGAACACGCGCTCACCCCGACGTCGCGGAACTGCACCACGGCATCACACCGAAGGGTGTGGCCTCGGCCTACTGAGCGGCGATTTCATCGGGCTGATCGCAACCGTGGGCGGCTCGGCCCGGGCCGAGTAGATTTCCGGCGTGTTCGATGTGCGCCGTCTGGCCGTGCTGCAGGAAGTCATCCGCTGCGGCTCGCTTTCCGCGGCCGCAGCATCGCTGAACTACACCACGTCGGCGGTGTCTCAGCAGATCAGTGCACTCGAGCGCGACGTCGGCTCCACACTGCTGGTCCGCAGCCCGACCGGGGTCCGGCCGACCGCTGCGGGGACGAGGCTGCTCGAGCACGCCGATGTGATCCTCGGTGCGGTCGCGGCCGCGGAACGCGATCTGACTCTGTTGGCCACCGCCAGGCCCGGGGTGGTGCGGGTGGCGTCGTTCGCCAGCGCCGCCGCGGCGATCCTGCCGCTGGCGTTCGCGCGGTTCCGGACGCTGTGCCCAGACATCGACCTGGATCTGGTTTCCGCCGATCCCGAGGAGGGCGTCGCGATGCTGAGCAGCGACGGAGTCGATGCCGCGGTCATCACCGAGGTGCCGGGGGAGGACGCCGAGTTTTCCGGGGTCCACACCATGCCCGTCTACGACGACGAGTTCTTCGTCGTGCTGCCCGCGCGACACCGGCTGGCGGCCGCGGCGGAGGTGCCGTTCGCGGCGCTGGCCGCCGAACAGTGGGTGGTCAGCACCGAAACGGGGACCTGTCCCGACGTCCGCGTCTTTCAGCAAGCGTGCCGTCGCGCGGGTTTCATTCCATCGGTCACCTTCCGCGCCGAGGACTATCCGACGGTGCAGGGTCTGGTGGCCGCGAATCTCGGTGTGTCACTTGTGCCTTCGCTTGCAGCGGGCGCCGTCCGCGCAGACGTCGCGGTGCGGCGGGTGGCCGGCCCGCGCCCGATCCGGCGCATATCGATGGCGACGGTCGATCGGCCGGCGGCCGGGACACCGTTGGCGACGTTCCTTTCGCTTGTGCGGGCCGTCGGTGCGCACCTCAGCGCCGAAGCGGTCTACAGCGTTCCTGAACGCCCCTTTAGCGTCGCTTGACTCGGGTTCCTCCAACCACACGGCCGCCCTACGGTTTCCACCATGACGACCACCGAGAGCACCACCCCGGTTCTCAGTTCGACCCACGAGGCGTTGCAGACCGCTCGTTCCGTTGCCGCCACCATCGCAGCAGGTGTCGTCGAGCGTGAGCTCACGGGGACGTGGCCGGAGCAGGAACTGCGGCAGGTCGCCGCATCGGGGCTGCTCGGGATCATCGTTCCTGCGACCCATGGTGGACCCGATCTTCCACAGTCGACCGCGGTCGAAGTGCTGCGCATTCTGTCCCAAGCGGATTCGGCCGTCGGCCAGCTGCTGCTGTCGCACTTCGTGCTCAGTGCGGCGATCCAGGGTTTGGAGGGCGCCGACCCGGCCCCGCGGATCTACCGCGATGTGCTCGACGGGGCGCAAATCGGCAATGCCACCGTCGAGCGGGGTACCCGTACCAGTGTCGAGCGGCTCACGACGGTGACGCGCCGGGACGACGACACCTGGGTGCTCAATGGGAAGAAATTCTATGCAACCGGCGCGCTCGGCGCGACGTGGATCGGGGTCGCCGCGCGGATTCCGGACACCGAACCCTCACACGGCGCAACCGTATTCGTCCAGCCGGCCGATCCGGGGGTCAGCCTGAACCTGGACCGCTGGACGTCATTCGGTCAGCGGGGCACGGCGAGCGGCGAGGTCGTGCTCGATCAGGTGGTCGTCGACGACGAGTTCGTCATCGACGAAGGTCCCGATCCCGACCCGGTGACCGCGCCACCGTCCGTGCTCGGCGCGTTCGATCAGGCGTTGCACGCCGCCGTCGACATCGGCATCGCCCGTGCCGCACTGGAAGACGGCGCGCGATTCGTCACCACGAAAACTCGGCCGTGGTTTGAGGCCGGCGTGGACAGCGCCGCAGAGGAACCACACGTCGTCCGCCGATTCGGTGAGCTGACGGCGCGGCTGTACGCCCTGGAGGCACTGCTCGCACGCGGTGCCGGGCTGGTCGACGAGGCACTGGCCGCACCGGAGCTGACCCGGGAGGCGGCGGCCAGCGCGTCGCTCAACATCGCCGCCGCGAAGGCCCTGGCGCAGGAGTTCGCGGTCGAGATCGCCAGCGGCGTCTTTGAACTCGCCGGCGCATCGGCGACCGACGCCGGTTACGCGCTGGATCGGCACTGGCGCAACGTGCGCGTGCATTCGCTTCATGACCCCGCTCGCTGGAAATACGTCCACCTCGGCAACCACACCCTGTTCGGAACCAACCCGCCGCGCCTCGGCGTGCTTCTGTAGACCATCGCTCGTTACCAAAGGAATTCGCAATGACTGGCTTCTATCTCACCGGCAGCATCAACGTCCCGACCATCCAAGACGCGTTCCGGCTCGTGGGTGAGCGCCTTCAGCCAGGCGTCACCCGCGTCCCCGACGGCGAACCAGGCGACCGGGCGAACTGGGTGCTGACGCAGGCCGACCACTTCTTGAAGAACTCCACCCTCGAGGTCGTCGACAACCGAGCCAAGGTCCGTCCTGGCGCCACGGTCTCCTTCGGGACGCTCGACTACCACAGCATCGCCGCCGAGTCGTATGCCGAGTTCAAGAACGCACGCGAAGACGGTGTGCTGAAGCCGGATTCACGCTTTCTGGTATCCATCCCAACTCCATTCAACGCAGTGAACTCGTTCGTGGAGTTCGACTCCCAGGTCGAGGTCGCGTACGCGTACGAACAGCAACTGCGGCGCAGCGTCGATGCGCTGCAGGAGGTGATCCCGCCGAGCGACCTCGCCATCCAATGGGATCTGCCGACCGAGTTGGCGACAATCGAGGGCTGGTTCCCCAACCCCTACGGTGGGGTTGAGCCGATCTTCGCCGCCACCGCCCGCCTTGCGCACTGGGTGCACGATGACGCCGAGCTCACCTTCCATTTGTGCTACGGCGACTCGAAATTCGGGGCGTCGCCATTCATGGGTGACCCACCGAACGAGGAGGCGGCCGCCCGTGGCGGCAGGCACATCCTGCCGCGCGACGCTACCGCGATCGTGACCCTGGCCAACGGACTGTCCCGGCACGTGCAACGGCGAATCGATGCGATCCAGGCCGCGACCGTCGCGTCGTGGACAAAGCGGGCCCACTGGCAGCCGCTGGCCGACCTCGCACTGGAGGCCGACACCGAGGTCTTCCTCGGGCTGCTGCACGCCGAAGACGGTGCCGTCGGCGCCCGCGCCCGCGCTGCGGTGGCTGCAGAGTTTCTGCCGGAATTCGGCATCTCCACCGAGTGTGGGCTCGGCAGACATTCAGCGGAACAACTGGAAGCCGTCCTGGTCGCCTGGCAGGAGTTCACCACCGCGCGCGAACCGGCGCTCGCCACCGGATAGCCCGAGGACTCACATGACCGATATCGCCGAACGCACCATCGACACGCCATCGCGGACACTCGCCGATCCGCCACCGGCAAAGCCGGAGGGCAACCCCAGCCTGATCGCGCTGCCCCTCATCATTGCGGGTGCGACCGGGCTGGGTTTCATCAACACCGGAATCATCAACGTGGCCGCTGCCGCGGTGCCGATCCTGTTGTCCGCCACGGCGATCGGACTACTTGTCACAACGATCTGGTCGGCGGCGCTCAGCCAGAACATCAACGCCACCATCTACGGCACGTTCTTCGGCTTCTACGGAAGCTACGCCGTTCTGTCGTTGGGTCTGGCGCACAACTGGTTTGGCATACCAGACACCGGAGTGCAACAGACAGTGGCGCTCTGGCTGGGCAGCTGGCTGCTCACGATCGGGTTGCTCACGGTGCTGGTACTCCGGCTGCCGTGGACATTCCCCGTGCTGATGGCGATTGTCGACGTGGCACTTGTGCTGCTTCTGGTTGGAAACCAGACCGGCAGTGTCGCGGCGACGCGTGCCGGCGGATGGTTCGTATTCGCGTTCGTGGCGTTCGTCATCTACTTCTACGTCGCCGCGTTGTGGGAGGAGACGGGCGGCAGGGCGCTGCCGCTCGGACGTCCGCTCGTCACCTAGGCCCCGCTAGACAGCGACCTCACCCTCGGCGATTCGGCGCACCGCGTTGAGGAACACGTCGATCTCGTCGAACGTGTTGTAGAAGGCGAACGACGGCCGCACCGTGGCCTCCAGGCCGAGTCGTCGCAGGATCGGCTGCGCACAATGGTGCCCGGCACGGACCGCGATGCCCTCGGCATTGAGCGCCTTGCCTACTTCCAGCGGCTCATGGCCCGCCAGCACGAAGGACAACACGCTGGCCTTCTCCCGAGCGGTGCCAACGAGCCGGACACCGTCGATGTCTGCGAGCCGCGGGGTGGCGTACTCCAGCAGCGCATGCTCGTAGGCCGCGATCCGTTCGATGCCAACGCGTTCGACGTACCGCAGCGCCTCGCCGAGGCCGACCGCGTCGGCGATGTTGCCGGTGCCTGCTTCGAACTTGTTCGGCGGGCCTTGATAGAGCGAGCGTTCCAACGTCACGTCTGCGATCATGTTGCCACCGCCCTGCCACGGCGGTGTTTCCTCTAACGCGTCCTCGCGTCCGTAGAGCGCACCGATGCCGGTGGGGCCGTAGATCTTGTGGCCCGAGAATACGAAGAAATCCGCACCGAGCTCC
>Ga0207675_100000760_pt1 | contig 32073 bp, 34 predicted proteins | sample KBSSwiS42_FD_184305 | JGI IMG/M metagenome (GOLD analysis project Ga0207675, IMG submission 184305) | Switchgrass rhizosphere microbial communities from Kellogg Biological Station, Michigan, USA - KBS Switchgrass S4-2 (SPAdes) (version 2) | ecosystem: Host-associated > Plants > Roots >...
GCATGTGCGGCACACGGAACGCCGAGATGGTGAGCTGCGAGATGGTGTAGCCGTCGGGCCGGGCGGTCTTGGCCATGGTCGCCGGCCCGTTCATGCCGCTGCCGCCGGGACGGTTCTCGATCACCAGCGGCTGGCCGAGGTGGCGCGCGGCGACCTCGCCGAGCTTGCGGAAATACAGGTCGCTGCTGCCGCCCGCGGGCCACGGCACGATCAGCGTCACCGGCTTGGCCGGGAACGTCTGCGCCTGCGCGGCGAGCGCGAGCAGCAGGCCTGCGGCCAGCCCCAGTATTCTTCTCATCCAACCTCCTCCTTCTCCTCGGGCGATTATAGCTGCCGCCCCCGTAGAATTAGGGGCTTGTTAGATCCCAACCGCAGCGACCTCACGGCTGGCGTGGCCGGTACCGGCACCATGGGCCGCGGCATCGCCCAGGTGCTGGCGCAAAGTGGTGCACGCACCCTGGTGTTCGACGCCCAGCCGGGCGCGGCGCGCAAGGCGAAGGAGTCGATCGCGCAAAGCCTGGGCAAGCTGGCCGAGAAGGGCCGCCTCGCCGCCGGCGACGCGGAAAAAACCCTGAGCCGCATCGAGATCGCCGATTCGCTCGAGGGCCTGGCGGGCGCGCATCTCGTGGTCGAAGCCATCGTCGAGGATCTGGCGGCCAAGCGCGAGCTGTTCGCCGCGCTGGAAAAGGTCGTGAAAGACGACTGCATCCTCGCCTCCAATACTTCGTCGCTCTCGGTGACCGCGATGGCCGCGGCGTGCAAACGGCCGGGGCGCGTCGCCGGCTACCATTTCTTCAACCCGGTGCCGGTGATGAAGATCGTCGAGGTGGTGGACGGCACGCTCACCGAGCCGTGGGCGGGCGACGCGCTCACCGCGCTCGCGCGCCGCTTCGGCCATACGCCGGTGCGCTGCAAGGATTCGCCCGGCTTCGTCGTCAACCATGCCGGCCGCGCCTTTGTACCGGAGGCGCTGCGCGTGCTGTCGGAGGGCACCGCCGACTTCGCCGCCATCGACCGCATCCTGGTCGATGCCGCGGGCTTCCGCCTCGGGCCGTTCGGGCTGATGGACCTGGTCGGCCTCGACGTTTCGCACGCGGTGATGAAATCGATGTACCACCAGTACTACGAGGAGCCCAAGTACAAGCCGTCGTTTCTCGCCGAGGCGCGCGTTGCCGCCGGGCTGCTCGGCCGCAAGACCGGCCAGGGCTGGTATCGCTACAACAAGGACGGCGTGCCCGAAGGCCTCGCCGAGCCTTCCGTCCCCACGTTAATTCCGCAACCGGCGTGGTCGGTGCCCGAGCTGAAGGAGCTGCTGGTCGCGCTCGGCGTGCGGCCCGAGCTCAAGCCCACGCCGGAAACCATCTGCTTCGTCGCGCCGCTCGGCGCCGACGCCACCACCACCGCGCTCGACATGGGCCTCGACCCGCAGCGCACGGTGGCGGTCGACCCGCTGTTCGGCTTCGCCAAGCGCCGCACGCTGATGAGAACGCCGGTCACGCGGCGCGACGTGGTGCAGGTCGCGCACGCCCTGCTCGCCTCGGACGGCGTCCCGGTCTCGGTGATCAACGATTCCCCCGGCTTCGTCGCGCAGCGCGTGGTCGCGCACATCGTCAATGTCGGCTGCGACATCGCGCAGATGCGCATCGCCACGCCGCAGGACCTCGATCGCGCCGTGACCCTCGGCCTCGGCTACCCGCGCGGCCCGCTCGCGATGGGCGACTATCTCGGCCCCAAGCGCATCCTCACCGTGCTCGAGGCCATGCATGCTTTCTATCAGGAGCCGCGCTACCGCCCGAGTCCCTGGCTCAGGCGGCGCGCGGCGCTCGGCGTATCCCTGCTTACCCCGGAGTAACCCGAAATGCTCGACGCCTACCTCTACGATGGACTGCGCACCCCGATCGGCCGCCACGCCGGCAAGCTCGCCCCGGTGCGGCCCGACGACCTCGCCGCTGAAGTGCTGAAAGAGGTGGTCGCGCGCAACCAGGTGCAGCCCAACGAGATCAGCGACGTGGTGATGGGCTGCGTGACGCAAGCGGGCGAAGACAGCCGCAACGTCGCGCGCTTCGCCGCGCTTCTCGCCGGCCTGCCGCCGACCACCCCCGGCGTGACCGTCAACCGCCTGTGCGCAAGCGGCCTGCAGGCGGTGGTCGATGCCGCGCGTGCGATCACGTGCGGCGAAGGCGAGCTCTACGTGGCCGGCGGCGTCGAGAGCATGAGCCGCGCGCCCTACGTCATGGGCAAGTCCGACTCGCCGTTCAGCCGCGAAGTAAGGATGTTCGACACCACCATCGGCTCGCGCTTCCCCAACCCCAAGGTGGTGAAGCAATACGGCAACCACCAGATGCCGGAGACCGGCGACAACGTGGCCAAGGACTTCGGCATCACGCGCGAGCAGGCCGACGAGTTCGCGCTCGCCTCGCAGCAGAACTACGCCAAGGCGGAGGCCGAGGGCTTCTACAAGGGTGAAATCCACGCGGTCACCATCCCGTCGAAGAAGGAACCCGTCACGGTCAGCGCCGATGAGCATCCCCGCCGCGACTCGAGCATGGAGTCGCTGAGGAAACTGAAGCCGCTGTTCGAGGGTGGCGTGGTGACCGCGGGCAATGCTTCCGGCATCAACGACGGCGCAGCCGCATTGCTCATCGGTTCGAAGGCCTGGGGCTCCAAGCACAACAAGAAACCCATGGCGAGAATCCTGTCGGCCGCAAGCGCCGGCGTCGAGCCGCGCATCATGGGCGTCGGACCGGCCTACGCGATCCCCAAAGCGCTGGAGCGCGCCAAGCTGCAGCTGAAGGACATGGACATCATCGAGATCAACGAGGCGTTCGCGAGCCAGGTGCTCGGCTGCCTGAAGCTGATGAACGTCGACTTCAAGGACCCGCGCGTGAACCCGAACGGCGGCGCGATCGCCATCGGCCACCCGCTCGGCTGCTCGGGCGCGCGCCTCGCGCTGACGGTGGCGCGCGAGCTGCAGCAGTCCGGCGGGCGCTACGCCGCGGTGTCGCTGTGCATCGGCGTCGGCCAGGGCCTCGCCGTGATCCTGGAGCGCATGCAATGAAACGCGAGAGCGTGAAGGCGCGCTTCGTCTGGGAAGACCCGCTGCTGCTCGACCAGCAGCTCACCGACGACGAGCGCATGGTGCGCGAAGCCGCGCGCAACTACTGCCAGAAGAAGCTCGCCCCGCGCGTGCTGGAAGCGTTTCGCTCGGAGAAAACCGACCCGAAGATCTTTCGCGAGATGGGCGAACTCGGCCTGCTCGGGCCGACCATTCCCGCGGAGTACGGCGGCCCGGGGCTGAACTACGTTTCCTACGGCGTGATCGCGCGCGAAGTCGAGCGCGTCGATTCCGGCTACCGCTCGATGATGAGCGTGCAGTCCTCGCTGGTGATGCTGCCGATCCATGAGTTTGGCAATGCGGCCACCAAGAAGAAATATCTGCCGAAGCTCGCCAGCGGCGAATCGATCGGCTGCTTCGGCCTCACCGAGCCGAACCACGGCTCGGATCCGGGCTCGATGCAGACGCGCGCCAAGGAAGTGAAAGGCGGCTACAGCCTCACCGGCAGCAAGACCTGGATCTCGAACTCGCCGATCGCCGATGTGTTCGTGGTGTGGGCCAAGGAAGGCGAACAGATCCGCGGCTTCGTGCTGGAGAAAGGCATGAAAGGCCTGTCCGCACCGGCGATCCACGGCAAGGTCGGGCTGCGCGCATCGATCACCGGCGAAGTGGTGATGGACAGCGTGTTCGTGCCGGAGGAAAACGCGTTTCCGGAAGTGCGCGGCCTGAAAGGCCCGTTCACCTGCCTGAATTCGGCGCGCTACGGCATCGCCTGGGGCGCGCTCGGCGCCGCGGAGGATTGCTGGCACCGCGCGCGCAGCTACGTGCTGGAGCGCAAGCAGTTCGGCCGCCCGCTCGCGGCCAACCAGCTGATCCAGAAGAAGCTGGCCGACATGCAGACCGAGATCGCGCTCGGCCTGCAAGGCTGCCTGCGGCTCGGCCGCATGAAGGACGAGGGCAGCGCGACGCCGGAGATCACTTCCATCCTGAAGAGAAACTCCTGCGGGAAAGCGCTCGACATCGCGCGTACGGCGCGCGACATGCTCGGCGGCAACGGCATCTCCGACGAGTTCGGCGTCATCCGCCACCTGGTGAACCTCGAGGTGGTCAACACCTACGAGGGCACGCACGACATCCATGCCCTGATCCTGGGACGCGCACAGACGGGCATCTCCGCCTTCAACTGAACGAACAGGCCGAGCTCTTCGCGGCGCATACCGGGCCGCCGGGATTCATCTACCAGCCCGACTACCTCACAGCGCGCGAGGAAAGCGCACTGCTCGACGAAATCGCACGCCTGCCGTTCGAAGAGGCGCGCTACCGGGACTACACCGCGAAGCGCCGCATCGTGCACTGGGGGCCGGAAACGGCCAAGCCGGAATTCCTGCAGCCGCTGATCGGGCGCATCGCGGCGTGGCTCGGCGTCGGCGCGACCGAGCTGAAGCAGGTGCTGATCAACGAGTATCGCGTCGGCACGCCGCTCGGCTGGCACCGCGACTCGCCGGAATACAACCGGGTGGCCGGTGTGTCGCTCGGCGCGCCCTGCCGCATGCGCTTCCGGCCCTATCCGCCGCAACCCAGGGCTTCAACCAGGGCGCCGATCCTCTCGCTCGAGCTCGCGCCGCGCTCGGCCTACCAGCTATGCGGCGACGTGCGCTGGCGCTGGCAGCACAGCGTTCCGGCCACCAAGGCATTGCGCTACTCGATCACCTTTCGTACCTTGGCGGCATGAGATGGCTTTTGTTTTTCCTGGTGCTGAGCGCTCCGGCGGCGGCCCAGGTGGAAGCCCCGAATGCGATCCTGCTCATCGCCAAGCCGGATTTGCTCGACCCGAACTTCCGCGAGACCGTGGTCCTCGTCACGCAGACACCCGACGCGAGCACCGTGGGCGTGATCCTCAACCGTCCCACGGCGCGCAAGCACGAGCAGACCGGCGAGACGCTTTACTTCGGCGGGCCGGTGATGCGCGAGGTGCTGGTCGCGCTGTTCCGCGCCGAGCGCGCGCCGGACGCGGCGGCGTTCCATGTGCTGAAAGACCTCTACCTGACCATGCATCCCGCCAACATCGAGCCGCTGCTCGAACAGCGCGCGGGAAATTACCGGCTGTACGCCGGCTTTGCCGGCTGGGCGCCGGGCCAGCTCGAGTCCGAGATGCAACGCGACGGCTGGTACGTGCAGCCGGCGAGCGCGGAGTTGGCATTTCGCAAAGACACTACGGGGATGTGGGAGGAAATGGTGAGAAAAGCCCGCGGACGGGTTGCATTGCGTTGAAAGCGAAATATACTGGCCCCATGAGCCTCGTCATCCGCATCGTGATGCTACTTGCGCTGCTCATGGTCGCGCCCCTCGCTGGTGCGCAGGGCCAGGACGACGCCATCATCCTCGTCGCCCATCCCGCGTTCCGCGACCTCGAATATCGCCAGACGGTGCTGATCGCGGCGCCGGCGCCCAACGGCGGCCACGTCGGGGTGATCCTCAACCGCCCGACGCGGCGCTCGCTCGGCAGCCTGTTCCCCGAGCACGAGCCTTCGAAAAAGGTGGTCGAGCCGGTGTTTTACGGCGGGCCGTTCTCGCGCGGCGCGCTGGTCGCGCTGGTGCGTGCCGACGAGGCGCCCGGCGCGGGCTCAGTGCTCCTGATGAAGAACCTGTACCTCGCCTTCCGCGCCAACACCATCGACCACGTGATCGAGACCACGCCCAACGAGGCGCGCTACTTCGTCGGCTACGTCGGCTGGCGCCCGGGCGAGCTGCGCGGCGAGATCGACCGCGGCCTCTGGACCGTGGCGAACGCCGACCTCGAGCTCATCTTCCGCAAGGACACCGAGAGCCTGTGGGAGGAGCTGCTGCAGCAGTCCAAGCGCATCCGCGCGTTGCCCGACCTGCCGCTGCCGCCCGACGTCGAAATCGCGCTGCGCTGACCGGCTTACGCCGGTCATTCACGTATTCACCTGATTCGCCGGCTAATCTGGCCGGATGTACATGATGTCGCGCATCGAGTGGGTGGTGCTTGCCGCCGCCCTGCTGCTGCTCCCGGGTTTCTCCTGGGGCGCCGAACCCGAGGCCACGCTGTTCGATCGCCTCGACAGAAACAAGGACGGCTACCTGAGTCCCGACGAGCTCGCCGCCCCCGAAGCGCGCAACGGCAACTGGATCGCGATCGACCGCAACCGCGACGGCCGGATCAGCCGCGAAGAGTTCAACACCAAGCTGGCCCAGCCCGCGCCGCAGGCCGCGCCCAGCGCCGCCGCCGGCGGCACCACACCGCCCGCCACCCCGCCCAAGAAGCCGGAATAGTTGTAGCGGTACCTCTGTTCGCCTAGGCTGGGTCATCCATCCTGGGAGAGGTTCCGATGAAGCACACCCTCGTCGCGCTGTCAGGCGCGCTTCTGGTTTTGTCCTGTGCAACCCCCACCCGCGAGCAGAGCCTGGTCGACAAGGCGGTGAACGCCATGGGCGGCGCCGAGCGCATCGCCGCGATCAAGACCATCTCGGTCAAGTCCAGCGTCAAGCAGTGGGAGCCCGAGCAGTCCGACGTGCCCGGCGGCGAAGCGCGCTTCGCCAACGAGGCCACCGTCGAAGTGACGCAGGACCGCAGCCGGCGCGCGAGCCGCACCGACTGGGTCAAGAACTTCGCCTATCCGGCGCCGCGCACCTTCACCTACAGCGAGATCGTCACGCCCGAGGCGGGCTACGTGATCGGCGTCGACAGCAACGGGCGCAACGCGCAGAACATGAAGATGACGCCGCCGGGACATTCCATGTCCGGCTACCGCCTGGCGACGACGCAGCGCGAATCGCGCCGCAACTCGCAGACGCTGCTCCTCACGCAGATGCAGGCGAGCCCGGACAAGGTCCAGCCCGCCGCCGACATCAACGGCCAGCCCGCCGTTTCATTCGACGGCTTCACCGTCGCGTTCGATCCGTCGACCGGGCTGCCCTCGCGCATCCGTACGCTCGACTACGACAACGTGTGGGGCGACGTCACCTACGACCTGGTGCTGTCCGACTGGCGCGAGTTCGGCGGCGTGAAGATCGCGACCAACCGCAAGACCGAGCTCAACGGCAAGCGGGTGAGCGAGACCAACTTCACCGACGTGCGCATCAATCCCGAGGTCGACGCAAAGCGCTTCGAGGTTCCCGCCGAGCTGCGCGCCGATGCCGCCAAGCCCGCGACGCGCAACGTTCCTTACCAGTGGGTGATCCGCCGCCAGTTCATCGGCACCTATCTCGACTCGGACAACGTCAGCTACGACACGCGCGGCTCGCAGGGCCTGCGCCTGCAGGAGCTGGCGCCCGGCGTGCTCCAGGTGCAGGGCGGCTCGCACAACAGCCTGGTGGTCGAGATGAGCGACCACCTGATCGTGCTCGATTCGCCGGTGACCGACGCGCAGTCGCTATGGCTCGTCGGCCAGACGCGCGCGCGCTTCCCGGGCAAGCCGATCCGCTTCCTGGTGCTCACGCACCACCACATGGACCACACGGGCGGGCTGCGCGGCATCCTCGCGGAAGGCGGCACGCTGGTGGTCGGCCAGGGTGCAGGACCGCATTTCCGCCAGGTGCTGGCGGCGCCGATGACGCGCAACTTCGATCTGCCGGCGCGCTCGTTCCACATGACGCCGATCCTGGAAGTGCCCGAGAGCCATGTGATGAGCGACAGCGCCGGGCGCCAGGTGATCGTCTACGTGATGGACAACCCGCACGCCAAGGGCATGCTGATGGGCTGGATCCCGCACGCCAAGCTCGGCTACGTCACCGACATCTGGACGCCGGGACCGCCGCTGCCGGCGAAGCCGAACCCGGGGCTGGTCTCGGTGGTGAACACGGTGAAGCGCGCCGGCCTGCAGCCCGAGCGGTTCGCGGGCGGCCACGGCGGCACCGACGACTATCAAAGGCTGGTGAAACTGGTGGGCCAGTAGAAGAAGCAGGAATTCGGGGACGGAGCACGAATTAATTAATGCTCCGTCCCCGAATTACGCAGCAGCTCTAACCGCCTTTTTCTTCTCGAAGGTCATCTTGCCGCCGCGCCAATCGACACCGATGGTGTCCTTCGGCGCGAAGCGGCCTTCGAGGATCGCCTTCGCCAGCGGGTTCTCGAGCTCCGACTGGATCGCGCGCTTGAGCGGCCGCGCGCCGTAGACCGGATCGAAGCCGACTTTCGCCAGCTCGGCGAGCGCGGCGTCGGACACCTCGAGGGCGTAGTCCATCTTGGCCAGTCTTTTTTCAAGAATGCCGAGCTGAATGCGGGCGATCGCCTTGATGTTGTCCTCGCCGAGCGCGTGGAACACCACGATCTCGTCGATGCGGTTGACGAACTCGGGCCGGAAATGCGCCTTGACCTCGCCCATCACCGCGAGCTTGACCACCTGATAGTCGCTGCCGGCCATGCCCTGGATCATCTGCGAGCCGAGGTTGGAGGTCATCACGACGACGGTGTTGCGGAAGTCGACCGTGCGTCCCTGGCCGTCGGTCAGGCGCCCGTCGTCGAGCACCTGCAGCAGCGCGTTGAACACGTCCGGGTGCGCCTTCTCGATCTCGTCGAACAGGATCACCGAGTAGGGCTTGCGGCGCACCTGCTCGGTGAGCTGGCCGCCCTCGTCGTAGCCGACGTATCCCGGCGGCGCGCCGATCAGGCGCGAGACCGAGTGCTTCTCCATGTACTCCGACATGTCGATGCGGATCAGGTGGTCTTCCGAGTCGAACAGGAAGGTGGCGAGCGCCTTGCACAGCTCGGTCTTGCCGACGCCCGTAGGCCCCAGGAACAGGAATGAACCATAGGGGCGGTTCGGGTCGGAGAGACCCGAGCGCGAGCGGCGGATCGCGTCCGACACCAGGCGCACCGCCTCGTCCTGGCCGACCACGCGCTGGTGCAGCCTCTCTTCCATCTTGATCAGCTTCTCGCGCTCGCCCTGCATCATCTTCGACACCGGGATGCCGGTGGCGCGCGACACGACCTCGGCGATCTCTTCCGCGCCGACCTGCGTACGAAGGAGCTTCGTTTTTACAGAATCATTCTTTAGTTGAGATTCGAGCTGCGGGATCTTGCCGTACTGGATCTCGGACATCTTCTGCCAGTCGCCCTTGCGCTTGGCGTCCTCCATCTGCAGCTTGAGCTTCTCCAGCTCTTCCTTCACGTGCTGGCTGCCCTGCACCTGGGCCTTCTCGGCCTTCCACTCCTCTTCCAGGTCGGCGTACTCCTTTTCCAGCCGCTCGATTTCCTGCTCGATCAGCTTGAATCTTTGCTGTGAGGCCTCGTCCTTCTCCTTCTTGACCGCCTCGCGCTCGATGCGCAGCTGGATCAGGCGCCGCTCGAGGCGGTCCATCGACTCGGGCTTGGAGTCGATCTCCATCTTGATGCGCGCCGCCGCCTCGTCGATCAGGTCGATCGCCTTGTCGGGCAGGAAGCGGTCGGTGATGTAGCGGTTGGAAAGCTCGGCCGCGGCGACGATCGCCGGGTCGGTGATCTCGACGCCGTGGTGCACCTCGTAGCGCTCTTGCAGGCCGCGCAGGATGGCGATGGTGGCCTCCACGCTCGGCTCGCCCACCAGCACCTTCTGGAAGCGGCGCTCGAGCGCGGCGTCCTTCTCCACGTACTTGCGGTATTCGTCGAGCGTGGTGGCGCCGATGCAGTGCAGCTCGCCGCGCGCGAGCGCGGGCTTGAGCATGTTGCCGGCGTCGATCGCGCCTTCCGCCTTGCCGGCGCCGACCATGGTGTGCAGCTCGTCGATGAAGACGATGGTGTTGCCCTCGTCCTTGGCCAGCTCTTTCAGCACCGCTTTCAGGCGCTCCTCGAACTCGCCGCGGTACTTCGCGCCGGCGAGCAGCGACGCCATGTCGAGCACCAGCACGCGCTTGTTCTTGAGCGACTCGGGCACTTCGCCGTTGACGATGCGCTGCGCGAGGCCCTCGACGATCGCGGTCTTGCCCACGCCCGGCTCGCCGATCAGCACCGGGTTGTTCTTGGTGCGCCGCTGCAGGATCTGGATGCAGCGCCGGATCTCGTCGTCGCGGCCGATGACCGGGTCGAGCTTTCCCAGCTTTGCTCTTTCCGTCAGATCCAGCGTGTATTTGGCGAGCGCCTGGCGCTGGCCTTCATCCGCTTGTCCGGTCACGTTCTCTCCGCCTCTCACTTCCTCGATCGCTTTCGCGAGGACGCCCTTGCGAACCCCGTAGTCCTGCAGCAGCGGCTCGGCGGCGAGCAGGAACAGCTCCGAGGCGATGTACTGATCGCCGCGCTTCTGCGCTTCCTTGTCGGCGACGTTGAGCAGTTGCGCGAGGTCGCGGGAAATGTGCACCTCGCCCGGCGTGCCTTCGACCTTGGGCAGGCGCGCGATCTGGTCGGCGAGGCCCTTCTTCATCTTCGCCAGGTTGCCGCCCGCCTTGGCCAGCAGGCCGGCGATGCCCGGGTCGTCGAGCAGCACCGCGAGCAGGTGCTGGGGCTCGATGTACTGGTGGTCCTGGCCGAGCGCGGCGCTTTGCGCCTCCGCAAGGGCCTCCTGGAGCTTGGTGGTGAATTTGTCGAAGCGCATATGGTCCCTATGAGCCAAGTGGGGATACCTGTCCGCCGTTTCAAGTCCAATTCTTGCTTAAAGATCAGTTCGATATGGAACGACGCACGCAGTTCAACGTTATCTACGTCATCTTCGCGATGCTCGCCATCCTGATGCTGCAGCAGTGGTGGCAGCGGGCGCAGACCGTGGAAGTGGTGCCCTACAGCGAGTTCGAGAAGCTGCTCGCCGAGGGCAAGGTGGACGAAGTGATGGTGTCGGACAACCGCATCACCGGCAAGCTCAAGGGCAACGGCTCGGGCAAGAAGGTCGCGGTCGCCAACCTGGTCCAGCCGGACGTCGCCGAGCGGCTGTCGAAGTTCGGCGTCAGCTATACGCAGGTGCACGAAAGCACGTTCCTGCGCGACATCCTCTCGTGGATCGTGCCGGCGCTGGTGTTCTTCGGCGTCTGGTACCTGCTGGTGCGGCGCATGGCCGGCCAGCAGGGCGGCCTCGGCGGCGGCTTCATGAGCATCGGCAAGAGCCGCGCCAAGGTCTACGTCGAGAAGAAAACCGGCGTCACGTTCAACGACGTCGCCGGCGTCGACGAATCCAAGGCCGAGCTGCAGGAGGTCGTCGACTTCCTGAAGAATCCCAAGCGCTACGGCCGCCTCGGCGCGCGCGTCCCCAAGGGCGTGCTGCTGGTCGGACCGCCGGGAACCGGCAAGACGCTGCTCGCGCGCGCGGTGGCCGGCGAGGCCGGGGTACCCTTCTTCTCCATCTCCGGCTCGGAGTTCGTCGAGATGTTCGTCGGCGTCGGCGCGGCGCGCGTGAGGGATCTGTTCGAGCAGGCACGCCAGAAAGCCCCGGCCATCATCTTCATCGACGAGCTCGACGCGCTCGGCCGCGCGCGCGGCACGGGCGGCTACGGCGGCCACGACGAGAAGGAGCAGACGCTGAACCAGCTGCTGGTCGAGCTCGACGGCTTCGACCCGAGCACCGGCCTGGTGCTGCTCGCGGCAACCAACCGGCCCGAGATCCTCGATCCGGCGCTGCTGCGCGCCGGGCGCTTCGACCGCGTGGTGCTGGTCGACCGCCCGGACCGGAAGGGACGCCTGCAGATCCTGCAGGTGCACGCCAAGAAGGTGAAGCTCGCGCCCGACGTCGATCTCGAGAAGATCGCCGCCAGCACGCCCGGCTTCTCCGGCGCCGACCTCGCCAACCTGATCAACGAGGCCGCCCTGCTCGCCACGCGCCGCGGCGCCGAGGCGGTGGCGCAGGCCGACTTCAACGAGGCGATCGAGCGCCTGATCGCCGGCCTGGAGAAGCGCAACCGCGTGCTGAGCGAGCACGAGCGCCGTGTGGTCGCGCACCACGAGCTCGGCCACGCGCTGGTGGCGATGGCGCTGCCCGGCAGCGACCCGGTGCACAAGATCTCGATCATCCCGCGCGGCGTCGCCGCGCTCGGCTACACCCTGCAGCGCCCGACCGAGGACCGCTTCCTGATGACGCGCGAGGAGCTGGAGAACAAGATGGCGGTGCTGCTCGGCGGGCGTGCGGCCGAGGAAGCGATGTTCCACCACCTTTCCACCGGCGCGGCCAACGACCTGGCCAAGGTAACCGAGATCGCGCGCAGCATGGTGATGCGCTACGGCATGGTGAAGGACCTCGGCCACGTCGCCTACGAGAACGAGCCGGCAGGTTTCCTGAACAACAACATCACGCAAAAGCAGTTCAGCGAGGAAACCGCGCGCGAGATCGACATCGCGGTGCGCGACATCGTCAAGGACAGCTACGACAAGGCGCTCGGCATCCTGTCGCGCGAGAAAGCGCTGCTCGAGCGCTGGGCGCAGCGCCTGCTGGAGAAAGAAAGCCTGGGCGAAAGCGAGCTCGACGAGCTCAGGGGCGAGCTGGGCAAGCCGCGGCGCGTCGCCGCAGTCTAGCCGCCGGGGCGCAGGCGCAGCGCCACGCGCTTCTCGAACGGCGTCTGCTCTTCGTCGCGGTAAAGCCCGCTGCGGAACACGTGCGCGGCGCTCGAATAGAACGCGATGGCCTCGCGTACCAGCCCGGGATCGTCCAGCGGCTCGACGATGTTCTTCTGCGCGTCGACGCGGAACGCCTCGGTCTTGCGCCGCGGATGGAGCAGCGCGAGCCGATCGCCCGTGAGGTAGCCGAGGGTCTGGTAGTTGGCGACGAACGCGCGGTCCGACTCGGGCGGCGCACGCAGCACATCGCGCCCGAAGAACTTGCTGTAGTAATCGAAGTCGAGCAGGCCGAGCAGCGTCGGCGGGATGTCGATCTGCGACATCAGGCGGTCGACTCGGCGCGGCGCGATGTGCTTGGGCGCGTACACCATCAGCGGGATCAGGTACTTGTCGATCGGGATGCGCGTGGTGCCGCGCGCATTGGCGCCGTGGTCCGCGGTGAGGATGAAGACGGTGTCTTCGAACCAGGGCTTGGCGCGGGCCTTGGCGAGGAATTCGCCGATGGCATGGTCGGTGTACTTCACCGCGCCGTCGCGCCCGCTGCCCGAGGGAATGTCGATGCGGCCGTCGGGATAGGTGTACGGGCGATGGTTGCTCGTCGTCATCACATGGACGAAGAACGGCTGCTCGGGCCTGGTGCGCTGCGCGGTGTCGATCTCGTCCAGCACCTGGTCGAACAGATGCTCGTCGGCAACGCCCCACACCGTCTCATGCTGCACGCGCTCCGAGGGAATGGCGCGCCGGTCGATCGAACGGTAGTCGTTCGCGTCGAAGAAGGCGTTCATGTTGTCGAAGTAGCCGTAGCCGCCGTACGCGAAGATCACCGCGTAGTCCTTGTCCTCGAACACGCTGCCGAGCGAGAACAACATTTCGTTTTTCGGGCGGCGCACGATCGACTGGCCGGGCGTCGGCGGCAGCGCGAGCGACAGCGCCTCCATGCCGCGCACCGTGCGGTTGCCGGTGGCGTATACGCGCGAGAACCACAGGCTTTCGCCCGCGATCCGGTCCAGGTTCGGCGTCAGCCCCTTTTCGTTGCCGTAGCGCCCGAGGAATTCCGCGCCCAGGCTCTCCACGCTGACCAGCACTACGTTCAACCGCTGTTCGAGCTGCGACGACCTGATGTGCCGCTCGCTGCCCTCTCCCTGCGCGCCGAGCGCGGTACGCACGAAGTCGAGCGCTTCGCCCTGCGGAATCGTCGCGTAGTGCCGGTCGTAGTTCAGCTCGTTGCGGTAGTTCGCGGCGAAGAACTCATACAGGCCGTTGCCCGCCAGATCGTTCGCGGCGTCGGCGGCGGAGAAGTTCTTCGCGTCGCTGTCGACCCAGCGCAGCGTGCCGGCGCAAGCCAGCGCCCACACGGCGACCATCGCGCCGGCCGCGCGCCACGAAAGCGGGGCTGACGCGCTTTCCCAGACCATTCTTCTCAGAAGAACAGCCCAGGCGAGCGCCAGAGCGACCAGGCCGATCAGCACCTTGCCCACCGGATAGCTCTGCCAGATGTTGCCCAGCACCTCGTGCGTGTAGAGCAGGTAGTCCACGGCGATGAAGTTGAAGCGCGAGCCGAACTCGTCCCAGAACAGCCATTCCGAGATCGCCAGCAGCAACCCGCCGAACACGAGCGCCGCGAACAGCGACACCGAAAGGACCCGGTGCGGCCAGCTGCGCGCCACGCGATCGGGAACCAGCGCGAGCCACAGCACCATCGGCGCGGTCACATAGCACGCGGTGACCAGGTCGAACGCCAGGCCATACGCGAAGATCAGCGTCCAGTCGCCGGCGCCACCGGCGAAGAGCGCGTCGGAACGCAGGGCCAGCAGAAGGCGCGACACCGTGGAAGTGCCGATGAAGCACGCTGCCGCGAGCAGCGGGAAGCCGAATCGAGCGGGGAATTTCACGCCGGCCGCAGCTTACACCGGCCGGTTCGCCCGGATGTGTCCTAATGTATCAGGGCTTGATCAGGCGCTGCTGCGGCTTGAGCTTGCGCCAGCGCTCGGCGGCCTGATCGTCCGACTCGAGCGCGTTGACCCAGCGCGCGCCCTCGGGGTGATGCTCCTTCTTCCAGAACGGCGCCTGGGTTTTCAGGAAGTCCATGATGAACTGGCACGCGGCGAACGCGTCGCCGCGGTGGCTGCTCGCGATCGCCACCAGCACGATCTGGTCGTTGGGCTGCAGGTCGCCGTAGCGGTGGATCACGGTGTAGTCCATGATCTCCCACTGCGCGCGCGCCTCCTCGACGATCTTCTTGATCGCGTTCTCGGTCATTCCCGGGTAATGCTCGAGCGTCATCGGCACGTCGCGCACCTGGCCGACGAAGCTCGCCACCGCGCCGATGCGGTTGTCCTGCTGGATGTCGAGCACTTCCAGCCCGAGATCGAAGTCTTCCTGTTGAACCGAGACTTTCATCCGCCGGTGACGGGAGGAAAGAACGCGATCTCGTCGCCATGATTGAGCGGCGCACCGGCGGCGGCCATGTCCTGATTCACCGCGACGCGCACCACCTTCATGTCGGCGAGCGCGTTCTGCCAGGCGCCGCCGCGCTTCATCAGGTGCAGGCGCAACCCGGCGACCGTGCTGGCGGAATCCGGCAGATCGACCAGCTCGACGCCGGTGCCGATCTGCTCGCGCAGGTTCGCGAACAGGAGAACTTTGACTTTCATCCGTACAACTCCGAGTAGGGCAGGAAGCGCACCAGGTCGCCCTTATGTATCGCTTGTCCGGCGGGGTTGTCTACCAGCCCGTGCGCCCAGGACGTCGAGGTGAGCACCGCCGAGTCCTGCGTCGGGTAGAGGTCCAGCCCGCCCTGCGCGTTCCATTTTACGCGCAGGAACTCGCGCCGCGCGTCGGGCTCCAGCCAGTCGAAATCCGCGCGCGCCGCGATGCTGTTCGGCTGCACCGCGCTCAGCCCCTGGGTGCGCAGCAGGAATGGCCGCACGAAGATGAGGAAGGTGACGAAGCTGGACACCGGATTGCCGGGCAAGCCGATGAAAAACGCCTTTTTCACCGTGCCGAAAGCGAGCGGCCTTCCCGGCTTCATGGCGATGCGCCACATGAGGAGCTTGCCCTCGGCCTCCACCGCCGGCTTCACGTAGTCGGCGTCGCCGACCGAGACGCCGCCCGAGGTGACGATCAGGTCGCACTCGGCGGCCGCGCGCCGCAGCACCTCGCGCGTCGCCTCCAGGCTGTCGGGCACGATGCCGTAGTCGCGCAGCTCGCAGCCGAACATCTCGCCCAGCCCGCGCAGCGTGAAGCGGTTGGAGTTGTAGATGCGCCCCGGCGGGAGCGGCTCGCCCGGCATCACCAGCTCGTCCCCGGTAAAGAACAAACCCAATCTGATTTTTCTGAAAACCGGCAAGGCTTTGATGCCGACCGAAGCAGCCAGGCCGGTGTCCTGCGGCAACAGGCGCTTGCCCGCCGGCAGGATCTCGCCGCCCTTTTTCACGTCGCTGCCGACGAGGCGAATCCAGTCGCCGGGTTTTGGCGGCTTGTCGATCACCACGAAATCTTTTTCGACAGTGGTGTGTTCCTGCATCACCACCGCGTCCGCGCCCTGCGGAATCGGGGCGCCGGTGAAAATCCGCGCCGCCGTGCCCTTCTCGAGGGGCTTGCCGACCGAGCCGGCCATGATCTTCTGGGCGACTTTCAGCCGGGAAGCGTCTTTCGTGGAAACCGCGTAGCCATCCATCGCGCTGTTGTCCATGGGCGGCACGTCCATGGTCGAGGTCTGCGCGCGCGCGAGGATGCGGTTGGTGGCTTCGAGCGTCGGCACTTGCTCGACGTCGGGCACCGGCTTGGCTTCCGCGAGCAGGCGCGCCAGCGCCTCGTCGACGCTGAGCAGTCCCTGGTTCATGCGAATTTCAAATAGGTGAGGATGAATCGCGCCACGCCGGCGACATCGTTCAAGTCGAGCAATGGCAATTTTGTCTCGACCTTCGCGTCGCTCGCCACCGCGACGATGTGCGGATCGTTCGGATGCAGCAGCCCTTCGCCGGTTTGCGCGCGCCACACCTCGAGCTTGGGGATGGGCGCGAACTTGAAGCCCTCGACCAGCAGCAGGTCGCACGGCGAGATGCGCTTCACCTGCTCGTCGAACGACGGCTCGTGCGCGCCGCGCAGCTCGTGCATCAGCACCCAGCGGCGCGACGAGGTCACCAGGATCTCGGCGGCGCCGGCGTGGCGGTGGCGGTAGGAATCCTTGCCCGGCTGGTCGACGTCGAAGGTGTGGTGCGCGTGCTTGACGAGGGATACGCGCAGGCCGTGCTTCACGAAGCGCGGGATGAGCTGCTCGATCAGGGTGGTCTTGCCGCTGCCGGACCATCCGGCAAAGCCGAAGGTCTTCATCTAAGATGCCGGGATATTGCCAAGGGGGGCACCATGGAACGGGCGAAGATCCTGATCGTGGACGACGACGAGCTGGCGCTGGAGATCGTCACCGCCAAGCTCTCCGCGCGCTATGACATTGTGTCCACCCAGGACCCCGGCAACGTGCTCAGGCTCGCGCGCCAGACCGAGCCCGACCTGATCATCTGCGACTTCGACATGCCGGAGATGGACGGCGGCGAAGTGTCGGCGGCGCTGCTCGCCGACGAGGAGCTGAAGTACATCCCGCTGCTCTTCTTTACCGGCCTCGCCACCTCGGGCGACCTCAACCGCATGCGGCAGCAGCTCGGCGGCCGGCGCGCCGTCGCGAAGGATGCGCCGCTCGCCCAGCTCATCGCGCGCATCGAGGAGCTGCTGAAGGCCGAGTAGTCGCGGCCCGTTCATACCGAGATCATCTTCGCGCCGGCAAGCGCCAGCACCACCGCGAGCACGCGGCGCACCACGGGATTCGCGAACCGGCGGCTGCCGTACTCGGCGCCCAGCCAGCCGCCGATCAGGACCGCCGGCGCCAGGATCCAGACGTACGTGGGAAGGAGCGCGCTCTTCGCGACGAACACCGCGGCCAGCCCGGCGAGCGAGTTCACCAGGATGAAAGGCGCGGCGACCGCCGAGGTCTGCTTGGTGCCGGCCCAGCCGAGCATCAGCAGCAGCGGGCTGAGAAAGATGCCGCCGCCCACGCCGGTCAGGCCGGCGAGCAGGCCCATCGCCGCCCCAATGGCCATCGCCCAGCCGAGCGGCGGCTCGCGCACCTCGCGCATTTCTTCGCCTTTCTTGCCGCTGCGCCACAACTGCCACGCGGCGTAGAGCAGCACCACGCCGACGAGGATCTTGTAGGCGTTTCCCGGCAGGGTGATCGCCCCGCCGAGATAGGCCATCGGAATGGAGACCACGGCAAACGGCCAGAACAGGCGCCAACGGAAGAAGCCGGCGCGGTAGAACTTCCAGGTTCCGAGCGACGACACCAGGATGTTGAGCAGCAGCGCGACCGGACGCATTTCCGCCGGTGCGATGCCGGCGAGCGCCATGGCGGCGATGTAGGCCGAGGCGCCGCCATGCCCGACCGCGGCATAGCCGAAGGCCGCGAGCAGCATGCCCGCGGCGAGCAGCGCGACGATCCATTCTTCCACCAGCGTTATATATCACGGAATATAGCGCTGGAAGCGGTGCAGATCGCTGGCGATGGCGGCAGATGCCTTTTCCTCCATCGCGCGGTACTCGGCCACAAGCCGCAGCCCAAAAGGTGTGACGCGCGCGCCGCCGCCTCGCTTGCCGCCGGCCGCAGTGGTGACCACGCGCTCGCGGTAGTCCTTGTTGAGCGCTTCGACCAGCTGCCAGGCCCGCCGATAGGACATGCGCATCGCCCGCGCCGCCGCCGAAATCGAGCCGCTGTCGGCAATGCGCTCGATCAGTTCTGCCTTGCCCGGTCCCATGGCGGGCGTGCGCTTTCCCAGGACGCGCAGCGTCAGGCCGCGGTAGCGCGTCAATCAGCCTCCGGCATTCGGGAAAAAGAGCTGCTCGCCGCCGATCTTGTACGCGGCGATCGCTTCCTGCCCTTCGTGGGAAACCACCCAGTCGATGAACGCCTGCCCCATCTCCTTCTTCACGCTCGCATGCCGCGCCGGATTGACCAGGATGATGCCGTACTGGTTGAACAGACGCCGGTCGCCTTGCACCGCGATGACGAGATCGGCGCGGTTCTTGAACGAGAGCCAGGTGCCGCGATCGGAAAGCACATAGGCATTCATGGCCGCCGCGGTGTTGAGCGCCGGCCCCATGCCCTGCCCGATCTCGCGATACCAGTTTCCCTTGGCATGGTCGATGTCCACTCCCGCGGCCTTCCACAGCTCGAGCTCGGCGAAGTGCGTGCCGCTGCGGTCGCCACGGGAAACGAAGGCAGCCTTCTTGTCGAGAATTTTTCTGAGCGCCTGGATCGCATCCTTGCCGCCCGCAATTCCCGCCGGATCCGATTTCGGCCCGATCAGCACGAAGTCGTTGTACATCACCTCGTGGCGGCGCACGCCATGGCCTTCAGCGACGAACTTCTCCTCGAGCGGGCGCGCGTGGACGAAGACCACGTCGGCGTCGCCGCGCCGGCCCATGTCGAGCGCCTGGCCGGTGCCAAGGGCGACCACGCGCACCTGGATGCCGCTCTTCTTCTCGAAGATCGGCAGCAGGTGCTTGAACAGGCCCGATTGCTCGGTGGAGGTGGTCGATGCGACGGTGATGTACTGCTGCGCATGCGCCGTGGCGCAAGAAAAGGCAAACAGCAACATCAGGACGCGTATCAGACCCATGGCAGCTCTCCTTTGATGAATGCCGCCGCCTCTGGCGTCGACGGCTGGACGAAAAATCTGTCGACCGGGGCCCGCTCCACCACTCGCCCCTGATGCAGGTAAATCACCTCGTCCCCCAGGCGCCGCGCTTGCCCGAGGTTGTGCGTCGCCATCACGATCTTGGTTCCCGAGGCATCGAAGGCGCGGATCACGGCTTCGATCTCGCGCGTCGCGGTCGGGTCGAGGCTCGCAGTCGGCTCGTCGAGGAACAGCACCTCCGGATGCAGCGCCCAAGCACGCGCGAGCGCCAGGCGCTGCTGCTCGCCGCCCGATAGCACTCGCGCTGGCTGGTGCGCGACGTGGGCCAGCCCGACCTCCGCGAGGGCTTCGGTGGCGAGACGCTCGGCGCCCCCCACGCCGGCGACGTCGAGCGCGTAGAGCACGTTCTGGAACGCCGAGCGCCGCAGCATGACCGGGCGCTGGAACACCATTGCCTGCCGGCGCCGCGCGTCGTCGCCGCTCCAGGAAACTCTGCCGCTCGAGGGCGCGAGCAGCCCGTGCATCAGGCGCATCAGCACGCTCTTGCCGGCGCCGTTGGCGCCGAGAATGATGGTGCTCGGCCCGGCCTCGATCTGCAGGGAAAGCGGCTGCAGCACGTGCAGGAACGAGACTTCCTCGAGTCGCAGGGGCAGGATCATCCGTAGCGCCTTTGCGCCGCTTCCCTGACCAGGAACGCGGCGGCGTTGAGGGCGAGCACCACCGCGATCAGCACCAGGCCGAGCCCGAGCGCGAGCGACAGGTCGCCTTTCGAAGTCTCGAGCGCGATCGCGGTGGTCATGACGCGCGTCACGCCATCGATATTGCCGCCGACGATCATCACCGCACCGACCTCGGCGCTGGCGCGTCCCAGTCCGGCGAGCACCGCCGTGAGCAGCGAAAAGCGGATATCCCAAAGCACCGTGAGCGCGGCGCGCGCGCCTTCGACCCCGAGAGAGCGCAGCTGCTCCTGGTATTCGACCCACGCATCCTCGACCGCCTGCCGGCAGAGCGCGGCGATGATCGGCAGGATCAGCACCGTCTGCGCGATCACCATCGCGCCCGGCGTGAACAGCAGCCCGAGGCTGCCGAGCGGTCCGGCGCGCGACAGCAGCAGGTACGCAACGAGGCCCACCACCACCGGCGGCAGGCCCATCAGCGCATTCAGCAGCACGACGATGGCGCGCCGGCCGGGGAAGTGCGTCACCGCGAGCACCGCGCCGAGAGGCAGACCGAGCGCCGTGGCGAGCGCCACCGCCGACAGGCTGACGCACAGGCTCAGCCCGACGATGCCCAGCAGCGTCGCGTCGCCGGACGCCACCAGCAACAGCGCTGCCCTCAGTGCCTCACCCATTATGCTTTGACAAACATATAATGCTCGGTATTGGCAGACTATATCTGCCGGCATAGCGAGGCTGAATAGGCATGGCTGTTCATACCGTCTTCGATGCCGCCTGGCTGGTGGGCGAAGGGCTGCCGCGCGAGCATGGACGCGACCTGCTGCGCCTGCTCGGCGCGCTGGTGCGTTCGAATTCGTTGCGCGACGCGACGCGCGCCTGCGGCCTCTCTTACCGCTATGCGTGGGGCGTGATCGGCGAAGGGGCGCGCGCGCTCGGCGGACCGCTGGTGGACATGGGGCGCGGGCGCGGCGCACGCCTGACCGTTCTCGGGCGGCGCGTGCTCGATGCGGACCAGCACGTGCGCGAAGCGCTCGACCCGGTGTTCGAGCGCCTGCGCACGGAACTGCGAGGCGTCCTTGCCGGTGCGCTGCCGGCGAGCCGCGGCCGCTTGCGGGTGCGAGCGAGCCACGATCTCGCGTTGAGCGAGCTGGCGCGCGCTTGCGCGCCGCAGCTCGATCTCGAGATCGATATCCAGGGCGCGGAAGACTGTCTGGCCGGCCTGGCGCGCGGAGAATGCGAGCTCGCCGGATTCCACGTCGCGGACGCGCTACCGCGCGCGGCCGCCGCTGCTGCTGCGCTCGGGCAATGGCTCAACCCGCGCAAGCACCAGCTGGTGCATTTCGTGACCCGCGAGCAGGGGCTGATCGTGCGGCCCGGCACGCGCATCCGCGGCGTCAACGACCTGGCCCGGCCGGGCGTGCGCTTTGCAGGCAAGCCTCCACAGGGCGGCCACAACGCCGGGAACACCGATCTTCTTGTGGCCGAGGAGGTTGCCGCCGGTCGTGCGGACGCGGGCTTCGGCCTGCGCGCCGCAGCGGCGCGGTTACGGCTGGATTTCGTGCCCCTGGCGAGCGAGCGCTATTTCTTCGCCGCGGCGCGGCGCACGCTGCGCGCGGCACCCGCCCAGGCATTGTTACGAACGTTACGCAGCGAGCCGTTCGCAGCCGCCGTGGCGCGGCTTCCGGGCTATGACGCGGCGCGCGCCGGCGAGCACGAATCGATCGCTGCTGCGCTGTCCTGGATCGCGCGCTCGCGGTAGGATTGAATTTCACAGGAGGCAAGATGCATCGGCGTTCATTTCTCCAGGCCGGGGTGGCGGCTTCGCTGCTCGGCACCCTTCCACGCTTCAGCGTGGCGCAACACGTGCCATTCGACCCGCGGCCCGCGGGCTGGCGTACCTTCGAGACCGTTACGCGCATCGAGCTGCAGTTTCCGGAGGGCGCGTCGCGCGTGTGGGTGCCGGTTCCGTCGGTGGAAAGCGATTACCAGAAGGTGATCGGCAACAACTGGTCGGCCAACGGTTCTGCGCGCATCGTCAGCGACGGCAAGTACGGCGCCAACATGGTGATGGCCGAGTGGGCTGCCGGGGAGAAAGACCCGGTGCTCGAGGTGGTGAGCACCTTCGCCACGCGCAATCGCGCCGTGGACCTGAGCAAGCCCGATCCGTCGATCCGGCAGCTCGACGCGCCCAGCTTCGCCTTCTATACCGCGGCCACCGAGCTGATCCCGACGGACGGCATCGTGAGCCAGACCGCGCGCGACATCACCAAGGGGAAGTTTTCCGATGTCGACAAGGCACGCGCGATCTACGAGTGGATCGTCGACAACACCGCGCGCGACCCGAAGACGCGCGGCTGCGGCGTGGGCGACGTGAAGAGCATGCTCGAGAGCGGCAACCTGAAAGGCAAGTGCGCGGACCTGAATGCCCTTTACGTCGGGCTGGCGCGCGCCGCCCGGCTGCCGGCGCGCGACGTGTACGGCTTGCGCGTCGCGCGCAGCGAGTTCGGCTACCGCAGCCTCGGCGCGGGCAGCCCGAACGTCACGCGCGCGCAGCATTGCCGCGCCGAGGTCTACCTCGTCGGTTTCGGCTGGGTGCCGGTCGATCCGGCGGATGTGCGCAAGGTGGTGCTCGAGGAAAAGCCGCAGCCCACTACGCTGGCGGATCCGCTGGTCCCGCCGGTGCGGGAGAAACTGTTTGGCGCCTGGGAAATGAATTGGCTGGCGTACAACGAGGCGCATGACGTGAAGCTGCCGGGCTCGAAAGGGCCGGCGATCGGCTTCCTCATGTATCCGCAGGCCGAGACCGCCAAGGAGCGGTTGGACAGCCTCGACCCGGACAACTTCAAATACACCATCACGGCGCGCGAACTGAAGGCCTGAGCGCGCCGCGCCTGGCCTTCCTCTGGCTGGGCTTGCTGGCGGGACCTTGCGTTGCGCAGGTCCCGGTGGTCGATGTCTCGGGCCGCGAAATCCGGCCGCCGGCAAAGGTCGAGCGCGTCTACGCCGCGGGACCGCCGGCGAGCCTGCTGGTGTTCGCGATCGCACCGGATAAGCTGGTCGGCTGGACGCGCGCCATGCGGCCGAACGAAGCGCCGTTCTTTGCGGAGCGCTACGCGCAGCTGCCCGAGCTCGGCCGGCTCACGGGCCGCGGCAACACCGCGAATGTCGAGGTCGTGCTCAAGGCGAAGACCGACCTGATCGTGGACATCGGCTCAACCGGCGCGAGCCTCGCCTCCCTGGCCACGCAGGTGCAGGAGCAGACCAGGATTCCCTATGCGCTGTTCGACGGCCGGATCGAATCGACGCCGGCGACGCTGCGCGCGCTCGGCAAGCTGATGGGCAACGAGGCCGAGGCCGAGAAGCTCGCCGCCTGGTATGAAAATGAACTGAAGCAGGCTCGGCAGCGCGTCGGCCGCGCCTCGTCGCATCCCCTGGTCTATTACGGCCGCGGCGTTTCCGGCCTGCAGACCGGCGGCAAAGGCTCGATCAACGTCGAGATCCTCGACTTCCTCGGTGCGCGCAATGCCGCTGCCGAAGCGCGCTCCGGCCTCGCCACCGTCCCCTTCGAGCAGGTGCTGATCTGGGACCCGGAAGTGATCCTGACCACGGATCCGAACTACTGGGCCTCGGTGTGGACCGATCCGCGCTGGCGCTCGGTGAAGGCGGTGGCGGTGAAGCGCGTCTACCTCTCGCCCAACCTGCCGTTCGGCTGGTTCGATTTCCCGCCGGGCGCCAATCGCCTGCTCGGCGTCTGGTGGGCGGGCAAGCTGCTCTATCCGCGCGAGTTCGCCGACCTCGACCTGCGCGCCCGGGTGACCGAGTTCCACCGCCGGTTCTATCACCGCGAACCGAGCGCAGCGCAGCTCGACGCGATGCTCGGCGAGCCCGGGGTGCTGCCGAAATGAATTCGCGCACGCTGAGCTACGTGCTCTCGGCAGGCGCCCTGGTCGGCCTGACCGCGCTGGCGTTTGCCGTGGGCCGCTATCCGGTTTCGCTAAACGAGCTGTTTTCCGTGCTGTTCGGGCAAAGCGTGAGTCCGAACGTGGAGACCGTGGTGCTCCAGGTGCGCGGCCCGCGCGTGCTGGCTGCGCTCGTCGTCGGCGCGGCGCTCGCCGCCGCGGGCACCGCGTATCAGGGGATGTTCCGCAATCCGCTCGTGTCCCCGGACATCCTCGGCGTGTCGACCGGCGCAGCGCTGGGTGCGGTGCTGGGGATCTTTCTTTCGCTCAACGTGATCCTGATTCAGCTGTTCGCCTTCGCCGGCGGCCTGGTTGCGGTCGGCCTGGTGTACTTCATCGGCTCGCGCCTGCGCGGCCACGATCCGCTGCTCGCGCTCGTGCTGACCGGCGTGGTGATCGGCACCCTGCTCGGCTCGGCGATCGCGCTGCTCAAGTACCTGGCCGATCCCTACAACCAGCTTCCCGCCATCACCTATTGGCTGCTGGGTAGCCTGGCGGCGATCACGCCGCGCGACCTCGGCACGGCGGCGCCGCTCGCGCTGCTCGGGCTCGCGCCGATGCTGCTGCTGCGCTGGCGCATGAACCTGCTCGCGCTGCCCGACGACGAGGCGCGTGCGCTCGGCGTCGACACGCGCAAGCTGCGCACGCTGGTGGTCGCGGCCGCGACGCTGATGACCGCAGCGGCGGTCGCGGTGAGCGGCATCATCGGCTGGGTCGGCCTGCTGATTCCGCACGCCGCGCGCCTGCTGGTCGGTCCGGACTTCGGCCGGCTGCTGCCGCTCGCCATGCTGCTCGGCGCAGCGTTCCTGCTCGCCGTGGACACGCTGTGCCGCACCATCGCCACCATTGAAGTGCCGCCGGGCGTGCTCACGGCGCTCATCGGCACGCCGTTCTTCCTCTGGCTGTTCGCGCTCGCGCGGAGGAGCTGGTAATGCTGACCATCGAAAACCTCGCGTTCGGCTTTCCCGGCCGCACCGTCGGGCGCGACGTCAGCTTCGCGCTCGACGCCGGCGAAGTGATGTGCGTGCTCGGCCCGAACGGCGGCGGCAAGACCACGCTGTTCCGCACGGTGCTTGGCTTGCTAGCCCGGCATGCCGGCGCCATCCGTCTGGAAGGTCAGGCAATCGAAACCCTGTCCCGCCCGGAAATCGCGCGCCGCGTGGGCTACGTGCCGCAAGGACATACCGGCTACTTCGCTTTCACCGTGCGCGAATTCGTGCTGATGGGGCGCACCGCCCATCTGGGGATCTTCTCTGCGCCTGGAAAGAAAGACCTGGCCGTCGTGAGCCGCGTGCTCGATTCCCTCGGCATCGCGCAGCTCGCGGACCAGCCGGTGACCGAAATCTCCGGCGGCGAGCGCCAGCTCGCGCTGGTGGCGCGCGCGCTCGCGCAGGAGCCGCAGCTGCTGGTGCTCGACGAGCCGACCGCGAGCCTCGACTTCGGCAACCAGGTGCGCGTGCTGCAGCGCATCTCGGCGCTGGCCGGCTCCGGCATGTCGATCCTGTTCTCGAGCCACGATCCGGACCACGCCTTCCTGTGCGCGCGCCGCGCGCTGCTGCTCGCCGAGGGCCGCGTGCTCGAGATCGGCGCGCCGCGCGCGGTGATTCGCTCCGATACCCTGCAGCGCCTGTATGGCGTCTCGGTCCAGGTCATCGACCTCGGCGGCGGCGGCCACACCTGCTTGCCGGCAGTAGGCGGTTGAACTAGACTCGTCGCGTCAACAAGTCGGGATCGCAGCCTCCCGGCAATCCAAGACGCCTCGCGTCCAAGGTCTGCGGCACACTCTCAAGGAGAGCGCATGGACGCGAGCATCAGTGCAGCCGAACTCGGCAAATCCCTTCGCAGCAGGACGCCGCCGCTCGTCATCGACGTGCGGCGCAACGAACGTTTTTTCGAGGCCGGTGACTTCATCCGCGGCGCCATCCGGCGCGACCCCGCGAAAATCGCCGATTGGTCCAAGACATTGCCGCAAGGCGCGAATGTGGTCGTCTACTGCGTGCACGGCCACGAGGTGAGCCAGAACGCAGCGAAAGCGCTGGGCGCGAAATATCTCGAGGGTGGAATCGAGCATTGGCGTGAGGAAAGCGGCGAGCTCGCGGCAAAACCGAAGAACGCCTCGACCCGGTGGGTCACGCGCGAGCGCCCGAAGATCGACCGCATCGCCTGCCCGTGGCTGGTGCGGCGCTTCGTGGATCCGGAAGCCGAATTTCTGTACGTGCCGGTCGCGGATGTGAAAAGGACCGCCACGGAAAAGACTGCCACGCCCTACGACGTGGCCGATGTCGAATTCACGCACGTCGGCGAGCGCTGCAGCTTCGACGCCTTCCTCGAGAAATTCCACCTGCGCGATGCGGCGCTCGACAAGCTCGCCACCATCGTGCGCGGTGCGGATACCAGCCGGCTCGATCTCGCGCCGCAGGCGCCGGGGCTGCTCGCGATCTCGCAGGGCTTGTCGATGAATTTCAAGAGCGACCACGAGATGCTCGAGCACGGCATGGTGATGTACGACGCGCTGTACGCATGGTGCAGACAGTAGAAATGCACGTAACTTTCTCGGAGGCGCTCCGCACCTGGTTCAAGATCGGCTGCCTCGGTTTCGGCGGGCCGGCGGGGCAGATCGCGCTCATGCACCGCATCCTGGTCGACGAGAAGAAGTGGGTCGAAGAGCAGCGCTATCTGCACGCGCTCAACTTCTGCATGCTGCTGCCCGGGCCGGAGGCGCAGAAGCTCGCCACCTACGTCGGCTGGCTGCTGCACGGCGTGCGCGGCGGGCTCGCGGCCGGCATCCTGTTCGTGCTGCCGGGCGCGCTGGTGATGCTCGCCTTCAGCCTGCTCTACGTCATGGGCCAGGGCATCCCGGTGGTCGACGGCGCGCTGCTCGGCATCAAGGCCGCGGTGCTGGTGATCGTGGTCGAGGCGCTGCTCCGCATCGGCAGGCGCGCGCTCAAGACGCGGCTGCTGGTCGGCCTCGCCGGCGCCGCGTTCGTCGGCATCTTCTTCCTCGACCTGCCGTTCCCGCTGATCGTGCTGATCGCAGGTGCGATCGGGTTTTTCGCCTCACCCTCCAAGGGGAATCATTCGGCAAACCCCATTCCGGGCCGCTGGCGGCAGGCGGGCATCGCCACCGTGGTCGGCCTCGTGCTGTGGTGGCTGCCGGTCGCGCTGTGCCTGATCTTCCTCGGAAAAGATCACGTGTTCGTCGACATCGGCGTGTTCTTCTCCAAGCTCGCGGTGGTCAGCTTCGGCGGCGCCTACGCGCTGCTCGCCTACATGGCGCAGCAGGCGGTCGAGACCTACGGCTGGATGAGCGCGGCGGAGATGGTCGACGGGCTGGGTCTCGCCGAAACCCTGCCCGGACCGCTCATCAAGGTGACGCAGTTCGTCGGCTTCCTCGGCGCGTGGCGCAGCCCGGCGCCGTTCTCGCCGGTGGCGAGCGCGGTGCTCGGCTCGGCGCTCACCACCTGGGTGACGTTCGTGCCGCCGATGCTGCTGATCTTCGCCGGCGCGCCGTTCGTCGAGCAGCTGCGCGCCAACCAGCGCCTGTCGGGTGCGCTCGCCGCGATCACCGCCGCAGTGGTCGGCGTGGTGCTCAACCTCACGGTCTGGTTCGCGCTCCACGTACTTTTCCCGGTGGTGACGGAGATGCGCGCCGGGCCGCTGCGCTGGTACGCGTTCGATCCGCTGGCCATCGACGTGAAAGTCTCGCTGCTGGCCATCATCGCCGCCGTGCTCGCGTTCGTCCTGCATCGCGGCCTGGTGCAGCTGGTGGCGATCATGGCGTGCCTGGGAATCGCGGTACGATTGCTCTCATGAGCGCTTATGTGATCGGAGACATCGAAGTCACGGACCCCGCGGGCTACGAGGAGTACCGCAAGCAGGTTCTCGCGGTAGTGACCAAGTACGGCGGCAAATTCATCGTGCGCGGCGGCAAGATCGATGCGAAGGAAGGCGGCTGGACGCCGAAACGCATCGTGGTGGTCGAGTTCCCGTCGCTCGCGCAGGCGCAGAAGTGGTACGACTCGCCCGAATACGCGCCGCTGATCAAGCTGCGGCAGAAGGCCTCGAAGGGCCGCCTTGTCATCGTCGAGGGCGCCTAGAAAAACGAAAGGGCATCTTTCGACGCCCTTTCGGCCCCTCCTCCTCCAGTAGTCTTTGGCGCTAACTGAGGCGCTGAATCACCGCGCAGGCGCTGCGCGCACCGGCGTTGCCGGTGGGCTGGGTCTTGAAGTCGTCGGGCTGCACATGGACGATCAGGCCGCGGCCGATGATGCTGGCCGGACCGGAGTTGACGGTAATGACGTCGACGTCCGCGGTGAGGCTGGCATTGCCGCTGGCGTCGGACTTGAGGCTGGGCAGGTCGCCGCCGTGGTGCTCGGGGTTGTTGTGCGCGCCGTGCGGCTTGCCGTAGGGATTGAAGTGGCCCTTGGCGCTCATGCCGTCGCCCGAGCTGCAGTCGCCGGCCTCGTGGATATGGAAGCCGAACTCGCCGTTGGGGCGCAGGCCGCTGACGTTGGCGCTGATGCGCACCTTGTCGCCGCGCTGCTCGAAGTTCACCGTGCCGCGCACCGTGCTGCCCTTGGTCGGCTCGAGGCTAGCGGTAGCCTTCGGGCCCCCGCCCCACCAGCCCTTGACGGTCTCGCAGCCGCCAAGCGCCGCGGCGGCGATCAGGATGGCGACGGGAACTGCGACGTGCTTCATGCTGGTGGCACCTCCGGGGAGGGCCACTCTACCTCACTTCTTCGCCGCCTTGGAAGGTGCCATCGAGGCCCCGCCCTTGCCCTTCTTGTAGTTGGCGACCGCCCGGTCCTGGGCCTTGCCGAGGTCGGCGGCGTCCTTGGCCTTGGCGGCGGCCGCCTTCTCGGCCTCGGCAGCCTTCTCGGCATCGGTCTTGGCGGGCGGCGGCGGCAGCTTGGCGTGGGAGGCGGCGATCACGCCGGCAAACAGGCCGGCCATCAGAACGATGAGGATGCGTTTCATGCCTTCTCCTTCATGTGGGGGGCGCCGGCGGGGATGGCCCCGGGGGCAGCAGCGCCGCGCTGGCCCGATTTCACCTCGTTGTACCAGATTTCGTGGTGCTCCTTGGCCCAGGTCTCGTCCACATAGCCGGAGCGCATGGCCTGGTAGGAGCCCTCCAGCCCGATGGTGCCGAGGTACATGTGGCCGAACGAGATCGAGACGTAGAGCAGCGCCGCGCACGCGTGCCAGATCCAGGCTTCCTGCATCACCGAGCGCGTCTGGTCGAAATTGGGGAACAGCAGGATCAGGCCGCTCCAGATCACGACTACGCTCAGCACCACCACGCCGCCCCAGAACCAGATTTTCTCGCCGGCGTTGAACTTGCCCGACGGGACGTGCTTGCCGCGCGCCATCACGTTCCAGGCGTTGACCAGGAACTGGAAGTCATAGGACTTCGGCAGGTTGTGCCGGATGTAGAGCACCACCATCGCCGCCACCGACACGATGAACACCGGCGCGATGAAGTTGTGCAGGTTCTTGGACAGCGCGGTGAGCCAGCCGAACAGGGTGTAGCCGATGATCGGCAGCAGCACGTGCTTGCCGAAGAACATGATCAGTCCCGAAAGGCCGAGCACGCAGAAGCTGATCGCCACCGACCAGTGCACCACCTGATCGACCGTGCTGAAGCGACGCAGCAACCGCCCGGTCGGCCGGCCATGCAGCTTGACCGCTCCGAAGGTGAAGTAGAAGGCGAGAATCGCGACCAGCACCAGCACTACCAGCCAGCCGCCGTAGAACATGACCGGGCCGTTGCGGATCTGCCGCCAGGTCTCGCCCCAGGACTGCACTAGGACATTCGTTTCCCGGCCTTTGACCGTCGAGTTGGTGTAAGGCGACTGGCCCTGGCGTACCTCGCGCCAGACCGGCGCGTTGTTGCCGGGCTGCGTCTGGGTACGCTGCTGCTGCTCCTTGACGCGCTCTTCCTGCGACTGTGCCGGCGCGCCCTGCTGCGCCGGCGACTGCTGGGCGAGCGCCGCCCCCGCGAGTGACAAGAGGACAACCAGGCACAGCCTGGAAACGAAGTTCATCCTTCCTCCTAAAGGGCTAGTAGCCGCTCTATCTATTGATAGATGCGTTTATGTTCGTGCTGCGCGAGCTGGCGCTGCTTGATCTGGTCTTCCCAGCTGTTGCGGTCACCCTTGGTCCACTTGCCACCGCGCAGCTCGGCCGCCGGCGACTCGCTGTCCCAGGGCAGCCCGTCCGGCTTGCCCTGGTACTTGCCCTGCTTGTAGACCACGACCTGGTCGCGCTCGCCGCAAGCACTGAGTCCGATGGCGAGCGCAAGCGCGCTCAGGAGAAGCAGACCCCGCCTCATGAGCGCGTCCCGCTCGGTTGCTGCTGCTGCTGTTGCGGCGGCTGCGCGCCCGGCCTGCCCGGGCCGTAGGCGGTGCCCCAGCCCCAGACTTCGGAGCCGCGGCCGCGGCGCAGCACGCGCTCGCGGTAGATGTCGGCGATGACATCGCCGTCGCCGCCGAGCAGCGCCTTGGTCGAGCACATCTCGGCGCACGCCGGCAGCTTGCCCTCGGACAGGCGGTTGCGGCCGTATTTCTGGAACTCCGCCGCGCTCTGATCCTTCTCAGGGCCGCCGGCGCAGAAGGTGCACTTGTCCATCTTGCCGCGCAGGCCGAACGCGCCGGCCTGCGGGAACTGCGGCGCGCCGAACGGGCAGGCGTAGAAGCAGTAGCCGCAGCCGATGCACAGGTCCTTGTCGTGCAGCACCACGCCGTCGTCGGTGCGGTAGAAGCAGTCCACCGGGCACACCGCCATGCAGGGCGCGTCCGAGCAGTGCATGCAAGCCACCGAGATCGACTTCTCGGCGCCCACCACGCCGTCGTTGATGGTGACGACGCGGCGGCGGTTCACGCCCCAAGGCACCTCGTGCTCGTTCTTGCAGGCGGTCACGCAGCCGTTGCATTCGATGCAGCGCTCGGCGTCACACAGAAATTTCATTCTCGCCATGGTTTCCTCCTTATGCCTTGGCCACTTGGCAAAGCGTGGTCTTGGTTTCCTGCATCAGGGTGATCCGGTCGTAGCCGTACGTGGTGGCGGTGTTCACCGCCTCGCCGCGCACGATTGGCGCCGCGCCCTCCGGGTAGTAGGGCAGCATGTCCTCGCCCTGCCACCAGCCCGAGAAGTGGAACGGGATGAAGATCGTGTCCGGCCCGACTCCCTCGGTGACCTTGGCTTTCACCTTCAGGCGCACGTTGCTGCCGTCCACCGGGTTCTTGCCCGGCGTGCTGACCCAGACGTACTCGCCGTTGCGGATGCCGCGATCGGCGGCAGTCTTCGGGTTGATCTCGCAGAAGCCGTCCTGCTGCAGCTCGGCGAGCCACGGGTTGGAGCGCGTCTCTTCGCCACCGCCTTCGTATTCCACCAGGCGACCGCTGGTGAGGATGAGCGGAAACTTCTTGTGCACCTCCTCCTTCACGGCCTGCTGCTGAAGCGACTTGAACAGGGTCGGCAGCCGCCACAGCACCTTGACGTCGTCGTGGGTCGGATACTTCTCCACCAGCGCCGGGTTCGGACTGAAAAGCGGCTCGCGGTGCTGGGGAATGGCATCCGGCCAGTTCCACACCACGGCGCGCGCCTTGGCGTTGCCGAAGGGCGTGCAGCCGTGCTTCATGGCGACGCGCTGAATGCCGCCGGAGAGGTCGTTCGCCCAGGTCTTGCCCTCGGCGGCGGCTTTCTCCTCGTCACTCAGCTCATCCCACCAGCCGAGCTTCTTCAGCAGCACGTGGTCGAACTGCGGATAGCCGGTGGTGATGTCGCTGCCCTTGTTGGCGACGCCATCCTCGGCCAGCAGGTTGACGCCGTCCTTCTCCACGCCGAACAGCGCGCGGAAGGCGTGGCCGCCGTCCATCGGATGCTTGTGCGTGTCGTAAAGGATCGGCGTGCCCGGGTGCTTGATCTTCGCGTTCCCATAGCACGGCCACGGCAGCCCGTAGTAGTCGCCGGTCAGGTCGTAGCCGGTCTTCGCGTCCTTGCCGCCGCGCGCGCGTGTCGTCTTCACGTCGAAGACGTGCATGTTGCGCATGTGCGCTTGAATGCGCTCCGGCGACTGGCCGGTGTAGCCGATGGTCCAGCAACCGCCGTTGATCTCGTTCCGCAGCGTGTCTTCCATCGACGGCTCGTCCATGCCGCCCTTGCCCTTCACCAGGCGCAGGAGCTGCTTGCCGTCCTTCTTGCCGATGAACTGGTCGGCGAAGCCGAG
>Ga0207675_100000762_pt1 | contig 32039 bp, 33 predicted proteins | sample KBSSwiS42_FD_184305 | JGI IMG/M metagenome (GOLD analysis project Ga0207675, IMG submission 184305) | Switchgrass rhizosphere microbial communities from Kellogg Biological Station, Michigan, USA - KBS Switchgrass S4-2 (SPAdes) (version 2) | ecosystem: Host-associated > Plants > Roots >...
TCACCCAATTGTTTTATGATTTGCTGCGGAAACTCGGCGCGTTGTGCATAATCCTCTATAATTGGAGAAATTTCCTTTTTTACGTAACTGCGAACAGCATCGCGAATGTGTTTTTGCTCTTCAGATAGTAATTCATCTACTTTAAAATAATCCGGGCTGACAAAATTATCGGTTCGGGTAGCCATACTCCAATCTTTTTTTTAATTGGGCAAAGATAAGTATAGGGGTTGGGAAATGAGAGTTGGATGCTGGATGCTAGATATTGTATACTGGTCACTGCGAATGCGGAGCGCGAAGCAGGGTACTGGATGTTGGTTGACGGCAATATTGTTTAATCGGATGGGTGGCGATGCCAGGAGAGCAAACCAGGGTTTAAATCAAAGAGAAGATGTCTTACATAATTTACTTAATGAAGAGACACAAGTGAACGAAATGACATTGATAATTGAATTGCATGAATAGTTTAGAAAGAAACCGGGTCAAAATTATTACACTACCGCACGGCACCAAAATCCTGTGTCCAGTAAGTATCCTGGCGGCCTGCACCCATCTCTTTAAAATTGCCGTTCATTATATTTCTACAGTGCCCTTCGCTACTTAGCCAGCCATTCATTACCGCTTGTTCTGATGTATATCCTTTGGCGATATTTTCTCCATACGTTTTCCAGGAATAGCCGGCCGCTGTAATTCGCTGCCCAGGATCTGAGCCATTCAAACCTGTATGACTGAAATAATCATTCGCCTTCATTTCTATACTATGGTCGTACGCTGCCTTTGCCAATTTATCATTCCAGGTCACCGCAGTGACCGGCGGCATGGTTGTGCTGCCGCAATTGCACCCGGTTTTCCTGACTGTATTTACCAAATCCAGCAGCTTTGCTTTATTTACATTGTAAACAACCGTGGCAGTATTCCCCGTTCCGGAGTCGGTTTGGTCATTTACAGGAATATCCGTTTTGGTACACGAATAAATTAAAACAGAAGATAATAATACTGCTAAAAGAACGCGTGAAAACATACCGGTATTTTAGGATAATAAGGGAAAATCACGCCAGAAAATACCGGTTACACAAGGCTTTAGCATTCTTTTATTTCAAAAAAGTAAATACTGCAGGATCGTTACGATTGATGATTAATAATAATATTACTGTGGGAAGGACATTATGATTTCAGATAGGTTTTCATTTCGTCGCGGTAGTTTATAGCTGCTTTCTTCGCTTCCATTACAAAGTCTTCACCCGATGAAGCATAAATGACCGCGCGGCTAACATTGACCAATAAACCGCAATCCCTGTTCATTGCTTTTTCCGAGATATCTTTCAGGCTTCCACCTTGTGCGCCAACGCCCGGAACTAACAAGAAATGATCTGGTATAATCTTTCGCACTAGTTCGAAGTAAGATTCATTTGTCGCCCCGATTACAAACATAAGATTGTCAACAGTGCCCCATTTGCTGACCTTCCTGAGCACTTTCTCATACAGCATTTCGATAGGGTTTAAAGACTTGACATAGGCATCATTGCTTTCGTTATTCTGAGCGAAACCTTTAACGAATGTAGGTTCCAGCTCAAAGTCAACGGCGCCACTGTTACTCGTTAACCCCAACACAATTGCCCATTTACCTTCGTATTGTAGAAAAGGTTTCACACTGTCTTCTCCCATGTATGGTGCAACTGTTACCGAATCGAATGGCAGTCTGTGAAAAAATGCTTTGGCATATTGATCCGACGTATTTCCGATATCGCCGCGTTTGGCGTCAGCAATTTTGAAATGGTCATTGCCAATGTAGTTTACCGTCTTTTCTAACACCTGCCACCCGGCAACTCCCATCGCTTCATAGAAGGCTGTATTGATCTTATAGGCCACACAAACATCCCTCGTTGCATCAATGATTAATTTATTAAAGGCAAAGACGGGATCGTCCTGGGACAAAAGATGTTTGGGAATTTTATTAATATCTGTATCAAGACCTATGCAGAGATATGATTGCTTTTTCCTGATTTCTTCAATTAGCCTTTGCCTTGTCATGCCCGCAAAAATACAGGTTGAAGTGGAAGTTTGATGCGTCTTCCTAATTCATTTCTTTGCTGGCCAATTGCTCTATTATTTTTTGATGAAGGACGTCGTCGTTCCAAATCTCTTCGATATTGGGTAATTGCATCACTCCCTGCATAACTTCGTCCTGTCGCTGTGAATTTCGGAGGGCTTCCGAATATCTTATGTGCGGGCTGAATGTGACCTGTGAATAAGATGGTATCCACTTGCCGGGAAAATTCTCATTCAATCTTGCTTCTATTTTTTTCTGCAACAAAAAGCGCGGATCTGCCACCTTATCACGCATTTCTATAAAATTATTTAATGCGAGCTCCGCAATGGCGTCAGTATCCGGTTTGCGCAGCTGCTGAAATTCACTAAGTATTGCGGTCCAGTCGTCATGATGTTTTGTTATCAGCCCGTTCAATATGGAACAATCTTCAAATCCGCAATTCATTCCCTGGCCGAAGAAAGGCAAAATGGCGTGCGCAGCATCGCCGATCAGGGCTAAACAATCATCGGCGACCCACGGAAAACATTTTATCGTCACGAGCGATGAAGTGGGGTTATCAAAAAACTCATTCGCTAAAGAAGGCATCAGCTGCATCGCGTCCTCAAATGTGTTTGCAAAGAAGGTTTTGAGTTTTTTTGCACTATTTAACGAGTCAAAAGATGGCTCACCTTCAAAGGGGAAAAACAGGGTGCAGGTAAAGGTTCCATCGATATTTGGTAATGCAATTAGCATATAATTGCCCCTCGGCCAGATGTGCAAAGCGTTTTTTTCCATTTTCCAGCTTCCGTTCCCGCCCGACGGAATAGTGAGTTCTTTGTATCCAAAGTCTATATACTGCTGGTCATATTGAAACCGGTCATGGTGCAATTGATGTTGCAGGCGAACCGCGGAATATGCACCATCAGCACCAAACAATAAATCAAAATCCGCAGTAAAAGTTTTTCCATCGGAAAGTTCAAAATAAATTGTTCTTGTTTTCCAATTAATCTTGTCGCACCTGTGATTAAAATGTAATTCCGTACCGTTGGCTTCGGCAATAGTCAGTAATTTCCTATTCAATTCCGACCTCGAAACCGAGTTGATAAATTGACCTGCATTACCATAGGGCTGATAAGTAGCGTTACCATTGGCATTGTGAATATAGCGGCCATGCATTGGAATGGCTATTGTGCGCACTTCATCCGCGATTCCTAGTTCTTCAAGGGCTTTGATTCCGCGGTCGCTTAAAGCTAAATTAATGGAGCGGCCTCCATCAACATTTTCCTTCCGCATATCGGGTCGACGCTCATAGATACTGACCCTGTATCCTCTCTTTGACAAATAAATGGACAGCAATGTGCCAACCAGGCCCGCCCCTACAATGGTTATCCTTTTCTTCATCTAGCTATTCAAAATTGACTTAATGATGTCACCAAATTTCCAGACATCTTCAAATGTGTTATAAAGAGGCACCGGTGCAACGCGAATTACATTTGGCTCCCTCCAATCAACCATTACACCCTGTCGGCTTAGTTCGTCAAATATCTCTCTCCCTTTTTTTAACATCAGCATAGAAACCTGGCAACCCCGTTCGTCTTCATTTTTTGGCGTAATCACTTCGATCAGCATTTCTTTTTGCCGCCTATTGATTTCGTCAAGGATATAATGCAGGAAACCTGAGAGTATTTTTGATTTTATCAGCAGCCGATCCATCCCTGTTTCCCCAAATATATCAAGCGAAGCTTTGTGAGCCGCCATGCTCAGCACTGGTGCGTTGCTCAATTGCCAGCCTTCTGCTGTTGGAATGGGATCAAATCCCTTTTCCATACGAAATCTTTCTTCCTTGTTATGACCCCACCATCCTGCAAAACGTGGTAAATCCCTATCGGAAATATGTCTTTGATGAATATAAGCTCCCGCAACCGCCCCGGGGCCCGAGTTAAGATATTTATACGAACACCAGCAGGCAAAATCGACATTCCATTCATGCAACTTCAATGAAACGTTCCCCATTGCATGTGCGAGATCAAAGCCGGCATAAGCGCCAACGCGATGCGCTTCGTCGGTGATTGTTTTTAAGTCCAGGAATTGACCTGTATAATAATTTATCCCGCCGAAAAGAACAAGGGCTACTGAATTTCTATTTGCTTCAATCGCTGAAACAATATCCCCGGTTCGCAAAGTGTGCTCGCCCTTCCTTGGCTTTATCTCAATTATCGCTTCGGCCGGATCAAATCCATGACAACGAACCTGCGATTCCAGCGCGTACTGATCAGAGGGGAATGCTTTTTCTTCACAAATGATCTTGTATCGATCTTTTGAAGGCCGGTAAAAACTCACCATTAACAAGTGAAGGTTTACCGTCAGCTGATTCATTACAATCGCCTCCGCCGGTAAGCAACCTGCGATACGCGAAAGTTGTTCGGAAAAGATTTCGTGATACGATACCCACGGCTGTTTCCCTTTGAAGTGTGCTTCAACACCCAGTGCAGCCCAATCGTCCAGTTCCGCCTTTATGTATCTTGAAACTGTCTTTGGCTGAAGGCCGAGTGAATTCCCGGTGAAATAAATGCAATCCCGCCCATTATGCTGTGGGATAAAAAATTGATTTCGATATGACTTCAGTGCATCTTTCGCATCCAGTTGTTGCGCAAAATCCAGTGTATTTTCAAAGTTCATTGATTAGCAATTCACTTTTCTTAATGGAGATCCGCATCAAATTGTTGCTATCACTTTTAATTCTATTGCAATGGGTGTTGGCAGCCTTTCGACTTCCACAGTTGTTCTGCAAGCCTGCACCTTCTGAAAATACTCATTATAAATCCTGTTATAAACCGGGAAGTCCTGTTTCATATTGGTAAGAAAAACGGTGACGTCTACTATATTGGCCCAGCTGCTGCCACTTGCTTCCAAAACAGCGTTAACATTTGCAAAAACAGAATGACATTCAGCTTCTATGTCATACTTAATTATGTTGCCATCTGCATCCAACTCTAAGCCGGGTATGTTGTTGTCTTTGGGGTTTCTGGGTCCAATTCCAGAAAGAAATAAAAGATTGCCTACGCGGCGGGAATGAGGATAAGCACCCAATGGTTGCGCTGCCTCATTGGTTGTGGTAATACCTTTTGATTTGTGTTTCGCTTCCATTTAATTACAGGTCCGCTTTATTTTTATGATCGTTTCACGTTCAACGTCCATCGCTATAGTCAACACAAACATTCTTTGCCTCTGTAAAGAATCGCAAAGCCTCCCACCCTCCTTCTCTGCCAACTCCGCTGTTTTTCATTCCACCAAACGGCGTTCGCAGGTCGCGAAGTAACCAGCAATTGATCCAGATTATTCCGCTTTCCACTTTAGCGGCTATCCTGTTGGCCTTTGATATGTCCTGGGTCCATATTGTCGCGGCAAGTCCATAATGGGTGGCGTTGGCCAATTGCAATGCCTCATCTTCATCTTTGAATGGCTGAAGCGTAACTACAGGACCAAATATTTCCTGCTGATTTGTTTCACAATCCGGAGGAAGTCCTTCAATGATCGTGGGTTGAATAAAAAATCCGTTCGCACATCGACCTTTCAATTTTACTTCACGGCCCCCATATAACACTTTTCCCGCTTCCTGCTTTGCCGTATCGATACCTCTCATCACCTTATTAAAATGTTCTTTGCTCACAATGGCTCCCTGCATCGAATCTTCATCAAGCGGATCGCCAATAACAAGGCTCTTTGTCTTTTCTATAAACGCCGTTTTAAATTTTTCATAGACCGATTCCTCGATTAATATCCGGCTTCCGCATAAACATATTTGTCCCTGGTTGCTAAAAGAGGAATCAATAGTTGATCTTAACATCCTTTCCCAATTGCAATCTGCAAATATGATCGTTGGATTTTTCCCGCCCAATTCGAGAGAAAGTTTTTTAAATTTTGGCGCTGCCAGTGTGGCAATCCGTTCTCCTGCCCGCGTACTGCCGGTGAATGAGATTGCTTTCACTTCCGGATGCCTGACTATCGCCTCTCCCGCTACTGGGCCTGTACCATGAATAATGTTCAGGACACCATCGGGCAAACCTGCTTCCTTACAAATATGTGCCAGCAAATAAGCGGTCACAGGTGTTACTTCCGAAGGTTTTGCAATGACGCAATTGCCGGCAGCAAGCGCCGGTGCTATTTTCCAGGTGAATAGATAAAGGGGCAAATTCCAGGGAGAAATGCAGGCAACTACACCCAACGGTTGGCGCAAAGTATAATTAATTGCCTTATCGGCCGTAGCATGACTTTCGCTTGCGAAATGAATGATGCCTGTGGCAAAAAATCGAAAGTTGGCAGAGGCCCTTGGAATATCCACCCTCCTGCTCAACCACAAAGGTTTCCCGTTGTCGGTAGTTTCGGCAAGTGCAAGAGCATCGTGGTTGGCATCAATGAGGTCGGCAATTCTGTTTAAAACCTCAAATCGTTTTTCAACGGGAGTAAGGGACCAAAGAGGAAACGCTTTCCTGGCAGCCGACACGGCTTCAACGATATCTTTTTCATTGCTGTCCGGGATTAGCCCGATTGATTCGCCAGTAGCGGGATTAATATTGTCAATGTAGTTTCTTGAAATAGGAACATAAAATCCGCCGTCAATAAAATTTTTGATATACTCGGGTATGTGCAAGTCCATGCTTTGGATTATGTGTATTAATGCTTCTTACAATTAAAACGATTTGAAATTTATCGATACCTGGCCAGGCAAAACTATATAGATCCGGTGCGCCCGCCATCCACCGGAATACTCACCCCATTAACGTATGAAGCCGCAGGTGACGCCAGGAAAGCAGCAACCGCTGCAACTTCCGAAGCTTCTCCAAATCTTTTCATGGGCACTTCGCCGGCCATGTTTTTCGATACTACATCGACGATCACGTTGCCTTTTTTTGCTGTTTGCTCTATTAATAATGCAAGCCTCTGTGTATTGGTAAACCCGGGTAAAATGTTGTTTACCGTAATATTGAATTTACCCAATTCGTTGGCCATTGTTTTGGCCCATGAGGCCACAGCCCCGCGAATGGTATTGGAAACGCCTAAATTATTCAGGGGAATTTTTACAGATGTAGAAATTATATTAATGATACGTCCATAACTTTCCCTTTTCATGGAAGGAACTACAGCTTTAGCGAGAATATGATTACAAATTAAATGCTGGTTAAATGTATTGATAAAAAACTCCTCTTTGGCATCCATTATAGGACCGGGCGCGGGCCCACCAGTATTATTGATCAATATGTGTACGGGATGCTTTGCAACGTGTGCCTCAATAATTGATTTTACTTCATCGGGTTTATTAAAATCCGCTACCAGGAAATTGTGTTGCTGTCGCAGCGAAATGTCTAACCGGTGTAAAACCTCCCTGAGCATTTTCTCGTTACGGGCCACCAGCGTACAATTAGTGCCGAGTAGGGCAAGCTCTTCAGCTATTGCCAGTCCAATACCCTGGGTGCTTCCGCAAACGACAGCATATTTCCCTTCGAGTGAGAGATTCATGTCTTCAAACCTACGGTAAAAAGTTGTAATTTTTCGTTATGTACTCCCTCAATGTGGAAGGCAAGATATAAAATAGTATCAGTCGTTAATGCCCGACATTAATCACGATTAAAAATTTAAATCTTTTTTTATATGGCTGTGCTTGCTCCTTTTAATTTGAAAAAATGGATTGACGAACATCGTGACCTGCTAAAACCACCCGTAGGTAACCAGTGTGTCTATAAAGACGCGGAAAACTTCATAGTTATGGTTGTGGGAGGTCCCAATGCAAGAAAGGATTATCATTTCAATGAAACAGAAGAATTGTATTACCAGCTCGAAGGAGATATCATTGTTAAAATAATTGACAACGGTGATTTCAAAGATATTCTTATCAAGGAAGGAGAAATGTTCCTGTTGCCGCCGAAAACCCCTCATTCTCCCCAGCGCGGACCTGGCACAGTCGGGCTGGTAATAGAAAAAAAACGGGAATCTGAAGACGATGGATTTATCTGGTATTGCGAAAATTGTGGCAACAAGCTATATGAAGAAACACTCCACGTGGATGATATTGTAAAACAGTTACCGCCGGTGATGAATCGCTATTGGGAAAACCTGATGCATAGAACCTGCGACAGGTGCGGTGCGGTGATGGAGCCGCCTATACGCCGCTAGTTTGAGGTTTGAGGTTTGAAGTTTGAAGTTGAAGGGTTAGAGGATGTTTAAAATTAAATTGCTAGTTATGGCTACAATTAGAAAGTTTGAGGATTTAGAAATTTGGCAACTTGCAAGGTTGCAATGTAACGAGTTTGACAAATTGGTCGAAACCACTACCCTATCCCGCGATTACGAACTGCGCAATCAAATGAATGCTTCATCCGGATCGGTGATGGATTGTATCGCTGAAGGCTTCGAGCGATCAGGTAATAGCGAGTTTAAGAATTTTTTACTGGTGGCTAAAGGTTCCAACGGCGAATTCAGGTCCCAATTACACAGATGTTTTGACCGTAAACATATTGTGCAGGAAAGGTTTGATGATTTATATGCAAAGAATGTTATCCTTGGTAACAAAATTATGTCCTTTGTAAGCTATCTTCAGACATCTGCATATAAGGGACTGCGCTACAAAAAAGGCGACTCCACAAACCTCGAACCTCAAACTTCAAACCAGAAACTTGAAGATTGACATCCATACACACATCATGCCTCCTAAAATGCCGAATTGGACCCAGAAGTTTGGCTACGGTGAATTTGTTCACCTGGAACATCGCAATTGTAAGGCCTGCATGATGATCGGCGATAAAATCTTCAGGGAAGTTGAAGAAAATTGTTTTCGGGAAGATGTACGGCTAAAGGAAATGGACGAAACCGATGTGACTATCCAGGTGCTTTCTACAATTCCGGTTCTGTTTAATTATTGGGCAAAGCCTGCGGATGCTTTTGAAACTTCGCGTTTTTTTAATGATCATATTGCAGAGACGGTCAACAAACATCACAAAAGTTTTATTGGATTGGGAACTGTGCCGTTGCAGGAAGTGGATCTTGCCATTAGGGAAATGGAACGTTGCGTACGTGAATTGAAAATGCCGGGCATCGAAATTGGCTCGAATGTAAACGGTGAAAATTTGTCCGAAAAAAAACTCTTCCCATTTTACATGGCCGCGGAAAAACTGGGTTGTGCATTATTTATCCACCCCTGGGAAATGATGGGCCAGGCGCAAATGCAACAATACTGGTTGCCCTGGCTGGTAGGAATGCCGGCAGAAACTTCAAGGGCTATTTGCTCTTTGATATTCGGCGGCGTATTAGAACAATTTCCCGGTTTGAGAATTGCGTTTGCACATGGCGGTGGATCCTTCCCATTCACGCTGGGCAGAATTGAGCACGGCTTTAAGGCACGACCTGATCTCGTTGCAGTTGACAATGCCGTGAATCCCCGTGATTATATCAGCAAATTTTGGGTAGATAGTTTGGTTCATGATAAAAGATCATTGGAGTTTTTGATAGAAACAATCGGCGAGAATAATATTTGTATCGGCAGCGACTATCCATTTCCTTTGGGTGAACAGCACCCTGGAAAACTGGTTGAAAAGCTGGAGCTGAAGAAAAAAATAAAGAAGAAATTATTTGCCGAAAACGCCGAAAAGTGGCTAGGAATTAATCATAACTCCCGGTGACATTAAATAACCAGTTAATTCTTGAACAGGTCGGGATAATCTGAAATGATGCCGTCTACACCGAGAGCTTTTAATTTGTCCATAGTTACTTTATCGTTTACGGTCCAGGGGATCACTTTGATCTTTTGCCCGTGACAGCTTTTTACAAGATCTTCCGTAACTAAACTGTACTCCGGACTGTAAATAGTCGGCAAAAAACCCAGCGCTTTTAGTTGGTCTTTTAATCCTCTTTTGTCATAGTCTTCAATAAGCATAGCAGTTTTTACTGAGGGATATTTATCATGCAAATATTGAAGGGTTCTGAGATCGAAGGATTGAATGATAACCCTTTCCTGTATTCTTTTCTCCTTTATGACACTCATTAAAGTTTCAACAAACCTCGCCGGTTCAGGATGATAGACATTATCGGTTGCCGGGGTAGCCTTTGTCTCGATGTTAAAATAAGGTAAAGGGCGCTTATGGATTGCCACATAATTTTGAACACTATCAAGCAAATCGCTGAGCAGGGGTTTAACCACATTCATTTTCTTTTGCTTTGGAAACCTTGGATGCGGCTTTATCCCGACGTCATATTTTTTTACTTCATCGTAGGTCATTAAAAAAATATTCAACGATTTTTCTTCGGATTCTGTTACATAACTACCATCTGGTTTTGAAGTAATCTCATGATTAAAAAAAGGCTCGTGAGACATCACCACTTTATTATCCTTTGTTATTACTGCGTCCATTTCAAGGGTTGTCACGCCGAGATCAAGGGCGTTGATCATAGCGGGAATCGTGTTCTCGGGCATTAGTCCGCGACAGCCGCGATGACCCTGGGTGTCAAACTGAATGTCGGGCATAGTATCTCCGGAAATTTTTTTTGTGGAGCAGGAAATAATGAAGGAAATAAGCAACAGGAAACGATGAAACTTCATGGGTTTAGATTAGCTTTTTTTGAGTTTTCCCCGAATACCTGGGTACCGCGCAACTTCATTTCGCCGGCAATGGTCCTGCCGTCTGTGCCCTGGCTCTCTAATTTGCTAATAATATTGTGATAACTTTCTTCATCCCTGTTTTGGCTCAGCTTAAATACATTGTCAATTTGGTGCACTTCAACTTCAAATGCCACGATGGCGTTTACCAGTCTTTGAACATAGGCCTCCGGGAGGTCTTCGAAATTGGATCCTGAATGCGGGTTGTTTTCAAAATGGTTAGTCGTGCGTTTCAGAACATTCAGCAAATCCCCTTCGTGCAAAAATTTTAGTGTGCCTTTTGCATGCACGCTCATATAATTCCAGGTAGACGCTTGCAGTTTGTTTGAGTACCAGCTGGCACTTACGTAAGTATGTGCCCCCGTAAATACAGCTAGTATGTTTGGATTGTGCAGAAATGCCTTGTGATGATCAGTGTTTCTCATGATATGGCCGGAGAGAAACAGCTTGTTGTCTTTTTCATCAATAAAAACGGGTACTTGCGTAGCTACCGGCATATTGGCCGCGTCACAACCGCACAAAAAAGCAAACGGGTTTTCTTTGATGAATTTCAGAACGACGTCAGTATCCTGTTCTTTAAAATAAGGAAGGTTGTACATCGCGCGAAGATATGACTAATGTACAGCCGTTTCGGACCGGCGCTCAATGCTTCTTTTGTTGTCCGGGTGCATAAGGTTTGGCCGATTGACTACCCGTCACCTTTTTTGCCTGTCCCGGCGGAAGCCCGGCTGAATTAGAACCATGATGATGATGATGTGTACATGAGCTGGAAACAAAAACTCCCAGCAGCCACAACAGAAAAATAGACTTTTTCATAATGTTTTCAAAGGTTGAATTATTTGAAAAATACAATTATGATACCACCTCTGCAACTTTTTGGGTTGATATATCTGCATTTTTCATTGAGATGCTTCTAACCACATGTGCTGCAAATTCTTCAAAGGCCTTTTTACTTACGGTATCGTCCGTTAGCATCACGGGTTGTCCCTTGTCTCCACCTTCGCGAATACTTTGCACGAGCGGTATTTGTCCGAGAAAAGGAAGGTCATATTCCTCGGCTAATCGCTTGCCTCCATCTTTACCAAAAATATAATACTTGTTATCAGGTAATTCTGCAGGAGTAAAATAACTCATATTTTCGACCAGGCCGAGGATAGGAATATTCAATTGTGCCTGCCCAAACATAGCCACACCTTTTCTTGCATCAGCTAATGCCACATCCTGTGGTGTTGTAACAATCACGGCGCCACTCACCGGAACAGTTTGCATCAATGTTAAATGAATATCCCCGGTACCTGGCGGCATATCAATAATCAGGTAATCTAATTCATCCCAATTCACATCCGTTACGAATTGCCTGATCGCACTGCTTGCCATTGGACCGCGCCACACAACAGCATTTTTTTCGTCCACCAGCAAACCAATGCTCATCAGCCTTATTCCATATTTCTCCAGGGGAACAATCATTCCTTTTCCATTGATCTCCTCCATCTTCGGTCTTTCTCCACGCACTCCAAACATAATAGGAACACTTGGACCATATATGTCTGCGTCCATCAATCCAACTTTAGCGCCGCTTTGAGCGATGGCCAACGCCAGGTTTGCTGCCACAGTACTTTTACCAACGCCGCCCTTACCACTAACTATTGCAATTACGTTCCTGACTTTAGGCAATACGGCTTTGTTATCGGTGCGTTTGCTTGTAGTATTGGATGTAAAATTTACTTTCACGACAGCATCTTTTGAGACAAGGGTCTTAATGGCGTTGATACAGTTATTTTTTATAAGATCCTTCAAGGGACAGGCCGGTGTAGTCAGGACGACCGTAAATGAAACGTAGTATTTCTCGATAATTACATCCGTGACCATATTGAGCGTAACAATGTCTCTGCCCAGGTCCGGTTCCTGTACGGTGCTCAATGCCTCAAGTATTTTTTCCTTCGTCATACTATAACTAACAATTAATTTATATTACCCAGTTATGCAAACAAATGCCTCTTTCTATTCAATCAGCAAAATCCTTGTTAAAAAACAGGACAATAGGCAAAGGTAAACATCCGCATGTCTATTTTGTTGATTCAAATAAACAAGTTGTACTTATTTTTGTTGCTGTGAAGAGATTTTTACAATATTTTACGATTGCTGCATTTTTACTCCCTGTTACTGCCAGAGCGCAGTTTGAAAAAGCCCGTGATTCAGTCGTTCAATTATACGGCGTTATAATGACGGCGGACAGCCTTGTGGGTATCCCGGCTGTAAGTGTGATGATAAAGGGACAGAACCGCGGTACGCTGACAAATGACGATGGTGTTTTTTCAATTGTGGTATTAAAAGGCGACCAGATCGAGTTTTCTCACGTAAGCTACAAACCCAAAACAGTTGAAATCCCCCGAAATCTTGAGGGCAACCAGTTTAGCGTAATTCAATTGATGGTTGCAGATACTGTGTATTTGCCGGCAACCATAATTAAAGCAAGACCCACAGCTGAACAATTTGCCCGCGATTTTGTGAATACCAAAGTACCCGATGACGACATCGAAATCGCCCGCCAAAATACCAGCGCAGCTAAGCGAAGGGTTCTCATGAAGACAGTTGAAGGCGATGGTGGTGAAGCAACACGACTTCAGTTTAATAAAGTGGCCAACCGCGCTGTTTACCAGGGCCAAATTCCCCCGATGAATATTTTCAATCCTGCCGCCTGGGCGGATTTCATAGAGGCGTGGAAACGGGGTGATTTTAAGAATAAGTAGCCTTGGTTAGGAAAAGATATTGGGATATAGATATTGGATATTGGGATATTTAGGTACTTTATCCCATTGAGCCTTTGATAGTTTTTTTGATTTTATTTGGCATCTTGTAATTTGATTCTTGGTTCTTTTTCTTTTATGATACTGCAAAAACCTGATTTCATCTCAATCTTCCAAGGGCCAAACCTCTGACAATACCTATATTGCACTTCGATTTCCAACGTCACATAAATCCACACAAACATGGCTCAGACAGTTTCCGTCATCGGCGCCGGTACAATGGGCAATGGCATTGCTCACGTTTTTGCACAGGGCGGTTTCAAGGTCAATATTATCGATATTTCATTGGCCCAGCTTGATAAGGCCGTAGCGACTATTGCAAAAAATTTTGACCGCCAGGTTGCTAAAGGTATCGTAACTGAGGAACAAAAGAAAGCCGCCCTTGCCAACATCAGTATCGGATCCAATATGAGCGAAGGATTAAAGAATGCTGAGTTGATTGTAGAAGCTGCCACAGAAGATATGGAATTAAAGCTCGAGATTTTTGAGCAGCTTGATCGCCTTGCTATGAAAGACACGATTCTTGCGACTAACACATCTTCCATATCCATCACAAAAATTGCCGCAGCCACAGGGCGTCCCGGCAATGTGATCGGCATGCATTTTATGAACCCCGTACCTGTAATGAGGCTTGTTGAGATCATTAACGGTTATGCCACAAAAAAGGACGTAACTGAGAAAATTGTTGCATTAACCAGGCAATTGGGTAAAATTCCGTGCGTGGTGAATGATTATCCCGGCTTTGTTGCCAACCGCATCCTGATGCCGATGATCAACGAAGCTATATTCAGCTTGTTTGAAGGTGTGGCGGGTGTGGAAGAAATTGATACGGTAATGAAACTCGGAATGGCTCATCCTATGGGTCCGCTTCAACTGGCTGACTTTATTGGCCTGGATGTTTGTCATTCTATTTTAAACGTTTTACACGAGGGTTTTCGCAATCCCAAGTATGCAGCATGCCCTTTATTAGTGAATATGGTGGCCGCAGGAAAACTGGGCATAAAATCCGGAGAGGGCTTTTATCGATACGAGGCAGGCTTAAAAGAGTTAGAAGTAAGTTCAAGATTCAGGTAACTTTTTGACTTCGGGCTCAGTAGTATTGAACTTTCCCGGGATACACCCTTGCAAAACATTTTCTAATTTAGAAGATAATATGAAAGCTTTTTTTCTATTTACGCTTTTTATAGTCTCTCAATCAGTCTTTGCCCAAAAGGATGGCTTTGAGGCGATTAAAATTGGCAAGAATTTTTACGACAAATCTATTACTGATGACTACGATGTTGATTTCAGGTCGACAGACAGCCTTATATTTCGATTGCAGGGAAAATTACCCAAATTCCTTTGCGAAGAAGCGGTCGACTACCTGGACGTGGAAATAGGAACCGATTCAATAATAAAAAGAGTAAACCTTTATACCGTTGGAAAAACCTACCCCGATAAGAATACCTTCATCAACAACTATCAAAAGATTTCTGAGTGCGTGGTGCACCTTCTTGGCAAACCCCACTATCTTGACAATGGAAGAAACAACAGGGATAAGATGAAAACCGCCGGATGGAAGTTTCCAGAATTACAAACGGTATTCGTCATTTACACATACGATGTACCGATGCAAATCAATAACGTCAGAAAGCTTTTCAAAATGGTCTGGAGGGTTTATGATCCAAAAGAATCCAAGACATCGTGGTGATGCAGGCAAAACTTTTGCCATGCCTTACAACCTCGCCGGTTTGTTCCTTAAATGAGACTCCGCGGCATGAAAAAAACAATATGAACGAATTAAAAGACTACTGAACATCCATGGTCAGATAAAGACAGGGAAGAATTGATTGCTAAAAGAAACAAAAAGGCATTTTCTTACCACCGAACAGTGGCCCGCGACAGGTTATGTTCGTCCCGCCGTGGAAAATATTAGCCAAACCCTTTCTCCAAAATGAATTGCTTAAATTCATCAAAAATCAAAAGATGACTTTCTCCAAAACAACTGTGGTTTTTATTTTTCAATGCTTTTTCTTTAATATGTTAATCATGTCGAAAGCAGATGGGCAGGCTACCGGCGAAAAACCGGTTCGTATGGCCGTAATTGGAATCACGCATGGACACGCCGGTTTTATTTTAGGCAGGAAGCCAAAACCTGACATAGAACTCGTTGGAGTCTATGAACCGAATACCGAATTGGCCCGGCGTGCTGCAAAGGATTATAATGTTAGACCTGGCATTTTTTATTCCGATCTTGATAAGATGCTTAACGAGACAAAGCCTGAAGCCGTGCTAGCTTTCGGTTCCATATACGAGCACATGGCTGTGGTAGAAGTGTGCGCTCCGAGAGGCATTCATGTGATGGTTGAAAAGCCCCTCGCTACAAATATGAAGCACGCCAATAAAATGAGAGAACTGGCGGTCCAATACAAAATTCACCTGCTGACTGATTATGAAACATCGTGGTATCCATCAACCGAAAAAGTCTATCAACTCGCAAATGACAGCAATTATCTCGGTAAGATCAGAAAAGTAGTGATTCATGACGGGCACAAAGGCCCGAAAGAGATTGGCGTCAGCAAAGAATTCTTTGACTGGCTCACCGACCCGGTTCAGAATGGTGGAGGTGCATTAATAGATTTCGGATGCTATGGCGCCAACCTTATGACTTATTTAATGAAGGGCCAAACACCAGTTTCTGTAACCGCAGTGACGCAACAATTCAAACCGGCCATTTATCCCAAAGTTGACGATGAAGCTACGATCATTGTTGCTTATCCTTCGGCCCAGTGCATTATCCAGGCGTCGTGGAACTGGCCTTTTGGAAGAAAAGATATGGAAGTATACGGCGAAACAGGATACGCAATTGCCGTAAACAATAGAACGCTTCGGTTACGGAATAAGGAAACCGAAGCAGAGCGCATCACACAGGTCACTGCAAACGAAATGAAAGTATATGAAGATCCTATTTCTTATTTTGCTGACGTGATAAGAGAAAAAATAAAGGTCCCGGCTTATGGAACTTATTCACCCGAAAATAATGTGATGGTTGTAAAAATATTAGAAGCTGCAAGGGAGTCAGCACAGACAGGTAAAACCGTTTTAATAAAGTAAAGGGCAAAAGTTTACATAAACTTTGCACAAGGATATTAATGTTGCTATTAAGATAAACAGCAACGAATTTAAAAAGCCGCTGATTGATCTAAATGTAATCGGCAACTTTTAGCTGCATCAAAGTTCATAAGCAGAAAGAAAATCATCGGCCATGTCATTCAGCAATATTCATCCGCTGATGGCGCGCATTACTGGCGATATACAATGCAAATGCTGCAATGGCAAGATCCTTCAACATGTTAGACAGGGTTTGCTGGCTGTTTTCAACACTACTCGCGTCCCTAAAGTTTGGCCAGTGGATAGTAATAATAAAGATAAAAAGCAAAGCAGCAAGTAAATACCCGGCGAGTGCTACAAATCGGTTGGTAATGAATGCCAGCGCTGCCAGGATGAATGCGACACCCACAACATAGACCCATTTTTCTCCCCCGGGAAGATAAGGGGGAACAAAATTGGCAAAAATATCAGGATGCCTGAAATGCTGAATGCCAAAGATGAGCATCACGATAGCCAAAAGCCAGATGGCTATACGTGAAATAATGTGTTGATTCCTGTGCATAAAAAGAGCTTTAATACTTTTAAGTTACATACTTTCCCACACTTACACCGCAGTTTTTTTTCACCGTTCTGTGTTCAATGCCGCAAAATCAAGATGAAATGGAATATATTATTCGAAATTATTGCTGGACTTTTTCGACTTCAACGCGCTTTAGATTGCCGAGCTTAACCAAAACTTCGTCAATACTGCTTATTGGAATGTCCATCATAAGCGAACAATATAAACCCATTTCCTTTTGTACAATAACACAATCAAATTGCTTGCCGATGAGCATTACATCATTCATAAAAGTGTAGTCAAAATCCAATCGATACCTTGTACAAACAGGCTTCCGTATGACTATTGCTGCCTCTAAAGCAAACGAAGCAGCAGTTTTATAGGCGTTTATCAGCCCACCTGTTCCCAGGAGTGTGCCGCCAAAATAGCGCGCCACAATAATTACGATATCAGTAAGTTGGTTACTGTCGATTTGACTAAGAATCGGTCTGCCCGCTGTACCGGATGGCTCACCATCATCACTTGCCCGATATTTATTTTGTTCCGTTCCCAGTCGATAAGCAAAACAATGATGGGTTGCTTTGGGATGCTGCTTCTTTACACTATCCAGGATTTCCTTAAACTCATTCACGTTGATTATAGGAAACGCAAAAGCAATAAACCTGCTTCCCCTGTCTTTAAATTCTGCCATTGAAGGTTTCTCAATGGTGTTATAATAATGAGGAGTCATTTTGCCCCTTCGAATTAACAGGCTGTTCAATGCGAATAAATGTTTTTATGGCATCAGAGCTTAGTGTTACTTCCCCCTGGAATTTCGCAGACTTTAATACCGGCGAACGCAATCCGTTTCCGGGATTTTGAACATCCCCAAACGCCAATTGCCTGTTTGTTATAATCCTTGCCTCGTCCCATGTTTCAGCATTAACGAATGATTGCAATAGTTTCGCTCCACCTTCGATCAACACGCTTTGAATGTTTAGCTGGTACAATGCATCCAGGATTTGTTCAACAATGTCTCCATTCCCAATCCGGCAATACATAATTTCTTTGTCGTCTTCATCTTTGATTGAATTGAAAATAATGGTCCGAACACTCCGATCAAAAAGATTAAGTTTCTGCGGGAGGCGAAGTTTCATATCCAGCACAAGTCGTATGGGCGATTTGCCAGGCCATAAACGGGTGGTGAGTTCGGGATCGTCAGACATCGCGGTGTTGGTTCCAACAAGGATTGAGGCTTCCTGGCTTCTCCACTTATGAACTAAACGGTTGCTATATGCATTGCTGATTAGTAGTCGATCGTTTGGCGGCCCCGGATTTGCGATAAAGCCGTCGGCCGTCTGGGCCCATTTTAATACAACATAAGGTCTTTTCTTTGTATGAAAAGTGAAAAAGCGCTTGTTCAATATTGTGCTTTCCTTTTCAAGGATGCCTGTCTCTACGTCTACCGCGGCAGCCCTGAGTTTTTCAATGCCTTTACCATCTACCTTTTCAAACGGGTCGCGACAACCGATAACCACACTGGGAATTTTTTGTTGAATGATCAAGTCTGCACAGGGAGGTGTCTTTCCAAAATGTGCACAGGGTTCAAGGGAAACGTATAAAGTTGACAACGGAATAAGATTTTTGTCCGCTTCCGATACTGAATTAATGCAATTGACTTCGGCATGTGCCTTACCATAAACCTGGTGAAATCCTTCGCCAATTATACGATCGTTAAATACGAGAACTGCACCAACCATCGGATTGGGTGCCACATTTCCAATTGCCAATTCCGCCAATTCAAGGCAACGTCGCATATACACCGTGTGATCCATAATTGCCTCAAATGTAAATGAATTAAGTTTGCCGAATGACGATACAGGAAGGCACCTTTCTCCTCTTAAATAGCCTGCGGACGATTTATTCCCGCGAAGAAGCAGATGCTATAACTGACCAGGCAATGGAACACCTCACAGGATCACAAAAAGCGGAAAGAATGATCTATAAAAATGAAAAGATTACCGCGGACGAAGAAAAGCAGTTGCACGGATACATTGAAAGATTGATGGCAAATGAACCTGTACAGTATGTGCTGAACGAAGCGTGGTTTTGCGGCCTAAAATTGTACGTTGATAAAAACGTACTCATCCCGAGACCAGAAACTGAAGAATTAGTAGAATGGATTATAGACGGATGCCGGTTTCCGATTGATAAATTATCAATACTCGATATCGGTAGCGGCAGCGGATGTATAGCAATCGCATTGAAGCGAAGGTTGGGCAAAGCTGATGTTTGGAGCTGCGATGCAAGCGAAGATGCACTGAGAGTGGCCCAAAAAAATGCTGCATCGCTGGGAGTGGATGTCCATTTTTTTCGCCTCGATTTTCTCAATGAAGAACAAAGGAACAGCTTGCCTGTTTTTGACATTATCGTCAGCAACCCACCTTATGTCACGGTAGCCGAATCAAAAGCCATGAGCCCTAACGTACTGAATTTTGAACCTTCGTCAGCCCTTTTTGTGCCCGATAATGACCCCCTCGTCTTCTATAAGGCAATTAGTGATTTTGGCTCCACTCATTTGAGCCCAAACGGATCCATTTATATGGAATCAAACGAAGAATTTGGAGGACAGGTGGTCGAGCTTTTCAATACGAAAGGCTTTTCCACCGAAATAAAACAGGACATGCAGGGAAAAGACCGTATGATCAGGGCTGTGGCCATGAACGGCGGTGAGAAATAAAATTGGATGCGATTAACGCGTGTTTGAACAATAGAACCCGAATGTCAGTCGGGAGAAAATTGTTGGCTGCATTATCTTACGTTCGCCACCACTTTTGCCCCTGCTCTTTTTGCAGACTGCATGATGCGGAATACTTCGCCGTAATATGAAATAGTATCGGCGTTAATTACAACGGATGGCGTATCTATTGAAAGCTTTACGCGGTCAACTTCTTTCTTGATAAAACTGTCTATTAGGTTAGGCGGAACAAGTTTTTGTCCTATGTAGAATTTCTGATCCTTGTCGATGGAAACAACAATGTTTTGTTTGGCCTTCGTATCTTTTGATCCTCTCGGGTTATTCACTTTAACCACGTTCGGATTAGCCATCGTAGAAATGATCAGGAAAAACATCAGCAATATAAATATGATATCATTCAGCGAATCTGTAAATACCTCCGATTCTGTATGTAAAGTCTTTCTGAGATTCATGTATCAACTTTTACTTAGTTGGTTCCTGTAAAACATCCAAAAAATCTGCGGCCGACGCTTCCATTTTATTAGCTGTCCTGGTTATCTGCGCATGCAGGTAATTGTAGCAAAGAAAGGCGATCAACCCTACCACCAAACCCGTGATGGAAGTGATCAGCTTTGTATAAATACCCTGTGATATTACAGCGAGGTTAATTTCACCGCCTGCTTCGTTAATTTGTGAAAACAGCTGCATCAGGCCCATCAGCGTACCCACAAATCCAAAAATTGGGGCGGCTCTTGAAATCACCGTGAGCATACCCATATTCTTTTCAAGCTCATACATTTCCAACTGTCCCACATTATCCATACTGTTTTCTATTGCATCGATCGGTTTACCAATGCGCTGTATTCCTTTGTCTATAATACGGGCAACAGGGTTATTGGTATTTTTAGCAAAACTTCTCGCTGCAGTTACATTACCGCTCACAATATGATCACGGACAATATTCATAAAATTATCATCAATTTTAGACGCATGGCGAATAGCAATATAACGTTCAGCAAAGACATAGACCGTCAACAATAGCATAATTCCGAGAGGGATCATGATCCAGCCACCCATGTAGATAAGGTCGAAAAAGCTGATCGTTTTGCCTGTGTTTGTGGCTGCAGTTTGTTGAATAGCACGGTTAAGCGAATCACCAATCTGGAGAAGGTTAAACATAGATTATTTACTTTAAGTCCGTAAAAGTAAGGCCGGAAGAAGCCCTTTCTTTCAAATATTATCAACAGCTCTGAATAACACACGAATGAACGAAAAAAAGAATATTGCGTTGTATCAGGGGGCGAAGTTTTAGAGTTCTTTAACAGGTGATTGTCAAAAACTTGACGCGTCAAATGGAGAATCATATCTCGCTGTTAAAATAACTGTTAAGTAGCTGCTTATTGATTCGTATCACTATACCATTTGTTTTCGTTTCGTTAAATAAATTATTGAAAAAAAACAAATGATTCACACATGGACGGCACGTGAATGTCGATTAAGCCCTACTACACTATTTTACAGACCCAGCCTGTTTTACCATCAATGCCTGGATCTGCTTCATTGTGGCTTCCATTCCCTCAGCGCTACCATCCAGGAAAATAACATTTCCCTTTCCATATTCTGCAAAATTCTTAATTGCTTCTGTCCACATGCTGAATAAAATAACATTCGTGTCGAGATTGGCCTGTTTCATTTGTTCAGCCGCCTCAGTCATCCCCGTAGCCACTTCTTTCCTGAAGAGCGCCACGCCCTGGCCGCGCAACCGTGCAGCCTCTTTTTCTGCTTCGGCTGAAATCTTGATTGCGTTGCCTTCGGCTTCGGCTGATTTAGTTTTAGTAATCAGCAATGCCTGTCCTTCATTTTCTGCCGCGGCTTTGAGGTTATTGCTCGCCACCACCTTGCTCATTGAATCAAGAATCATTTTATCAAAAGTGATATCATTGATCTGCAGGTCCTGCAAATGATAACCCCATGTCTCAAGTGTGTGATCAATCTCACTTTTTACATATTCGACAATTTCTTTTCGTAGCCCAAGTATCTCCGCCTGTTTTTTGGTGGCAACAAACGAACGGATATTTCCTTCTATGGTCCTTATCAACGCCTGCATCAGGTCCCTGTCCGCAATGAATTTAAATGCCACCTTTTTGATGGTTTCTTCCTCTTCATTTTGCACAGAATAAAGCAACATACTCTTAAAATACACGTTTGCCTGGTCCTGTGTCACAGCCTGGAATTCCAGTTCTACAGATCGATTTTGGATAGACACTCTTTTGGAAAGCGTCTCAAGAATTGGAATCTTCATATTCAAACCCGGCCTTACGATGCGCCTATACTTTCCAAACATGGTGACGACGCCAATATAACCCTGGTTAATCGTGAAAAATGATCCGAAAAAAATAATCAAAGCAATCAATACCCACCAATACGAAGCAATAAAGTTTTGAATATCCATTTTAATAAATTTAAAGGGCGTAAAGATAATGTAAAAGGGAAGGCACGCATTTGCGCCTATTGCAAGAGGTCATCCGCTTATATAAATAAACACAACCACCCTTCTGTTTCGCTGCCGCCCCCTCGCAGTGTGGTTGTCTGCGACGGGTCTTGATTCTCCCCATGCCCTCGCAATAATCCTGTTGGGCTTAACAAATGTTCTCGATGCAAAATAATTCAGCACGGTTTGTACCCTGGCTGAAGAAAGTTGATTGTTCATGTCTTCTGTACCTCTGTTGTCCGTATGTCCTTCAACAATGACAGAATCAATCTTTCCTCCGCGAGTCCTGTTGCAAAAGCTGTCTAACAACAAATAACTTTCCCGATGGAGGTCAGCCTTACCCGATTCAAACAAAACTTCCTGTAATACTAATGTATCGACCCATGGAGTTTTTTTGACTTCACGAACGCCCGGAATAGGATCATACTTCCTGTTGGCGATGATCTTTTTCCTCAAGAAATCGTGTCGTTCATCCTGGTCATATATTTCTGCCATTGTCGTTTGCCAGTCACTGCACAAACCTTCCCCCGGATCCAACGGCACAAGGGACACGGCATCTATGAAAACCAAAAAATGAGGATCAATAGAGCTGCTTGAATATCCCTTTATGTCGGCTTTTGAAAAATTACCAATAGTTATGAAGGCCTCATTGCCTTCTGCAGTGTAATCAAATAAAACCCGTTGCCACCCATTATCTGACCTTAGTTGCATATTACTTTCCTTTAGGTAGAATGATGGCTGAACAGCCTGCAGTGGTCGCCGGTCAAACAAGAAATCTTCTTCTGAAATGAGTACGCCAATGCTGTCTAGAATAGGATAAGGCGACCTTACATAAAATTCAAGCCTGTATTTGTTTTGTTTTTGCAGCCTGCAAAGGAACTGGCTTCGAATAAATGTCCGCTTATAGGATTTTTTGCCGTTCCCGGCTTCCAGTGACAGGCAGTGGACGCCCTCGTATGCCTTTGCCGGATCCTTGGGGTAATTGTGGTAACCGTCGTCATTAGTAAGCCAGGCCTCAGGAGCGCAATTCACCTTATATTCCGTACAGATGTTTTCCTCTTCGAAATTCCCATTTAGTAAAAGGCTCTGTGAAAATGAAGGGGATGTAGACAGATTAAGAACGGAGATAATTGAACAACTAATCAGCAAACGGATCAGAGGCAGTTTCATTTATATATTCCGTTGCAGGCTATGACACAAGCAAACGTCGCCATAAAGGTCCTTAATTTTCGAATCTTTCTGATGGGGCGGTTTTAATCAGCTTTTTTCCTCCCAGATTTGTATAAGGTGCACCATAGTTTCCACAGCCTTGTTCATGTCCTGCACACTGATGAATTCAAGTTTTGAATGTATGGCCTGCTCACCCGCGAATAAATTAGGACAGGGCAATCCCATATAAGAAAGGCGGCTCCCGTCCGTACCTCCGCGAATACTTTCCATTTTTAACTGCAGACCGGCCCTTTGAATGGCTTCTTTTGCATATTCCACCACGCTGGGATGTCCATCAAGAATTTCCTTCATGTTCCGGTATTGTTCGGTTACGGCGAATTCAAAACGTGCACCCGGTTGCGACCGAACGGTTTCTTCGATGAGTGTATAAAGAAAATCCTCTTTCTTTTTTAGCCCCGGGGTTTCAAAATCACGAACTATAAATTCGATAGTACATTTTTCAGCAATACCATCAACATGGACCGGATGAATAAACCCTCTTCTGCCTTCCGTGCTTTCCGGAGCCAACCGGTCTTTTGGTAAAGCATCCAATATCCGGCCTGCAATCTTCATGGCATTGATCATTTTCCCTTTTGCATACCCGGGATGCGCGATGACGCCATGAATAATCACCTGCACTCCGTCTGCACTGAATGTTTCGTCTTCGAGACTTCCGGCACCACCTCCATCCAAAGTATAACCATAGTCTGCTCCCAGTTCTTTAATATCGACGTGGGTCACGCCTTTACCAACCTCTTCATCAGGTGTAAACAAAATTTTTATTTCACCGTGTTTAATATGCTTATTGTTTTGAAGAAAATTAGCGAGGTCCATTATCTCCGCCACACCCGCTTTGTCATCAGCGCCCAATAATGTTGTGCCTGATGCCGTGATGATATCATTACCGATTTGTGTTTCGAGGTAAGGATAATCTTGCATACGTAGTACCTGTTTAGGGTCATCCGGTAACACGATGTCGTCGCCCCTGTAATTCCGGTGCATTATGGGTTTTACATTCGCACCGCTGCAATCCGGAGCCGTATCCACGTGGGCACAAAAGCATATAACAGGAACTTTTTTGACTGTTGTGGCGGCAATGGTGGCGTACACATATCCCCATTTGTCCATATTAACTTTCGCAACCCCTATTTGTTTCAATTCATCTACCAGTAAGCTGCTAAGTACTTTCTGTTTGTCTGTGCTGGGAAACGAGCAAGATTGAGGATCGCTCTGAGTATCGATTTGAACATATCTTAAGAATCGTTCCGAAGCAGTAAATTGGTACTTCTCAAACATATACTCTGTTTATAGGGGCATCGAATATACAGGAAAAAAGATCAATACTCAACTGGCAATTGGAATGGACAATGGGAAATTGGCATCAGGTACGTAAAATAAAATAGTCCATAGCAGTCTATGAACTATCGATGTATATACCATTGTATTTTACTAGGGCATTATGATCAGGGGACTTCCTCCTACAATCTCCATTAATTCCAAATCGAAAATCAGGTCCTTGCCTGCAAGAGGGTGATTTGCATCAAGCACAACTGCGTCTTCCTTTATCTGTGTCACAACAACCTCGAATTGTTGGCCCTGCCCGTCGTTCATTGCCAGTGCCATCCCTACTTCCACTTCCATGTCCTGGGGAAAACGATTCCTGGGCATATCAATGATCATCTCGGGATTCTTTGGTCCATATGCTTCGTTAAAAGGAATAGTGATCGTTTTCTTCTCACCTACCGACATGCCTGTTACACCATCGTCAAAACCTTTTATCACCATACCACAACCTACTTCAAATTCCAGTGGTTCTCTACCTTCCGACTTATCAAAAGTTTCACCATTTGTTAATCGTCCGTGATAATGTACCTTAACCCTATCACCACTTTTTACTCGTTGCATTTAATTTTTTATTATTATTAAAAGTTTTTTAGGTTTAGAAGGGCTGCAAGGTAAGGTCTTTTATTCATGCAGCCATTAAATATTTCCCCGCGTCTGACTCTTAAATTGCATTATTTTGAGTGAAACAATAACCATGAAGAATTGCATATTCGTCGCTTTTTCCATTTTGTTAATTGTTTCCTGTAAAGCACAGAAAAATGCGCAACAGGATACTGAAAACATACCACGAATTACACCAGCCGCCGAACGAATCAGTGAATATGTTCCTCTTTTAAAAGGAAAGCGGGTTGGTCTGTTTGCAAACCAGACTTCCACCGTAGGTCATCGCCATCTTGCTGATACGCTTCGTAATCTTGGTGTCGATATTCGTATAATTTTCGGACCAGAACATGGCTTCAGGGGCACAGCGGATGCAGGGGAAAAAGTAGGAAATTATATTGACAAGGAAACAGGCATACAGGTAATATCACTTTACGGCGCAAAAAGAAAGCCTTCAGCAGAAGAACTGGAAAAAGTGGATATACTGGTCTTCGATATCCAGGATGTAGGTGTGAGATTTTACACTTATATCTCTTCTCTCGAAGAATTTATGGAAGCGGCATTTGAAAATGGTAAACCGCTCATACTGCTCGACAGGCCCGACCCCAATGGACACTACGTAGATGGACCTGTGCTGGATAAAAAGTACAAGTCATTTATAGGCATGCAATCTGTTCCCGTTGTTTATGGTATGACCATCGGTGAATATGCAATGATGATCGCAGGTGAAAGGTGGTTAAATGAAAAAGCGAACAACAAATATGATTACTACCGCAATTCTAAGCCAACCAGCGATACCCCTTTTTATTTCCAGGTGATCAAATGCGATAATTATACCCATAAAAGCAAATATGTGCTGCCTGTAAGACCTTCACCTAATTTGCCTTCCATCCAATCCATTTATCTCTATCCCTCTACTTGTTTTTTTGAAGGCACGGTACTTAGTGAAGGCAGGGGAACCAGCAGACCATTCCAGGTATTTGGTCACCCATCCCTGCCAAAGAATTTGTATGCATTCACTCCCAACCCTAATGAAGGTGCTAAGAGTTCAAAGTTGTATGGACAGGTTTGTTATGGATGGGATTTAGGCGGCACTCCCGAAGAAGTTCTGAAAAAGGTAGACAACAGGATACAATTAAAATGGTTATTGGATGCATATCAACTCTTCCCTGGTAAAGACAGTTTTTTTATCATTCCAAAATCAGGCAAGATGGAAGAGTCATTCTTTAACAGGCTTGCCGGCAATAACGAGCTTTGGCAGCAGGTCAAATCCGGACAATCTGAAGATGAAATTCGAAAAAGCTGGGAACCGGCTTTGAGTAATTTTAAAAAGATTCGTAAAAAATATTTGTTGTACCCCGACTTTGAGTGATACTGTGGCGAACGATCGAAAAACATCCTGTGATTTTGTTCCCGCGCGTTGCTATTCATGTTTGAGATAACTTCGCGGCCATGCTCGAATTTCAACTTAAGAATAAGGAAACAGGTCCCGCCACATTTAACATGGCGCTTTTTAGTCTGCGAATTGTGTTTATGGGAACGCCGGAATTCGCGGTTGCTTCATTGGACGCGCTGATAAAAGCCGGGTACAATATCGTGGGTGTAGTTACTGCGCCCGATAAACCCGCGGGCAGAGGAATGAAGATGAACGAAAGTGCTGTAAAAAAATATGCGACAGAACATGGCTTAAAAGTGTTACAGCCGGAAAAATTGCGGAACCCTGATTTTTTAGAAGAACTGAAATCTCTGAACGCCGATCTCCAGGTTGTTGTAGCCTTCCGCATGTTACCCGAAGTGGTATGGAATATGCCTCGCATGGGGACCATCAACCTCCATGGAAGTTTGCTGCCACAATACAGGGGCGCTGCTCCAATAAACTGGGCTGTAATGAATGGAGAAACGTCAACAGGAGTTACAACATTTAAACTAAAACAGGAGATCGATACCGGAAATCTTTTATTGCAGGAAAGCTTCCCAATAGGAGAAGATGAAAGTGCCGGCGAAGTACACGACAGAATGAAAGACATTGGTGCACAGCTGCTGGTCAAAACCGTAAAAGGTCTTGTTGAGGGCACATTAAAGGAAATACCGCAGTCGCCATTAGCGAGCAGTGACGGCTCCGAAACTGAGTTAAAACATGCTCCCAAAATTTTCGCAGAAACATGTAAAATTGATTTTAGCAAATCAGTTGATGAGGTGCATAACCTGGTACGCGGTCTCTCTCCTTTCCCGGGAGCCTTTACCTACCTGGATGGGAAGATGATCAAAATATTAAAAGGGAAAAAAGAAATCACGGACCCGAAGCCCCCCCAAGGACAAATTGAATCAGACAATAAAACCTTCTTAAAATTTGCCTGTGCAGACGGGTATATTCATGTGCTCGAAATACAGATGGAAGGTAAACGAAGGATGAAGATTGAAGAGTTCTTACGTGGATATAAATTTACTTAACCGGTTCATTCATCTCGCAACCTCACCCTTTAATAATTAACTTTTAAGGTGAACTTGTCTATATCGGGAATTCCTAATGATGATGCTGCTGCATTACTAATGCGAACATCGAGTCCCTGGTTTTGTCGAATTCCGTTCATTTCGCCGAGGACTTTCGCATAAATGGCTTTGTTATTATCCGGGTTTGTGACCTTAACAATCGTGCCTGTTGCCACACCATCTATCAATAAGTAATACTTTGCATCCTCCCACCCACTTGTTGTTTTAAATACTCCTGACGTAACGGTAGCATTTTTCGAAACAGGCGCGACTTTTACCTGTTGATCAAATGATTTCTTGAAATAACCCTGGTCGCCACTAAAGGCTGCTGTCTCTGGTTTGACAGCGGCAGCATCAATATTATTGGCCGTGTTTTTTGTTTCGGTGGTATTTACCTGTTCCTTCGGTGCATCAGCTTTTACTACCGCTTTTTGATCCGGCGTTTGTTCTTTTGTTACAGTCTTTACATCGGTTGGTTGAGGTTTTACCGGCGGCTTTTCGGCAGGCTTTTCAGTCTTCACTGTAGTCTTCTCATCGTTGACGACGCTCGATTGTTTTGGAAGATTCGTAGCGGATGTTGTTGATGTTGGTCCGGCAACAGTCAAAAATCCTATTATCAATTTAGTGCCTGCAGGAGGGTTATCATTGCTCAGGGCATTCCAGTTCCGAAGATCTTTGAGAGCAACTTTATTGTTTGCATTGCTGACTTTGGTCAATCCCTCGTTTTCCGTAACAGTATAATAAACGGGCTGACCTTTTTTTGTTTTTTGAGTAAAATTGGTATCCGAAAGCGGAATTTGAATAATCTGCCCGATTTCGAGTCCCTTGTTCAGCTCAATCTGGTTAAATGCGGCTATGTGCTTTGGGTGGACACTATACAAACGACCGATTGCATACAGCCCTTCTTTGGGAGCCACGCTGTGTTCTATATAAAGCCCCTTGCTTCCTCTTTTTACCATTAATTGACCCGTTTGCGCACTTGCATCAATCAATATGGCAATTGCCGAAAAAGTCAAAAGAAACAGTTTCTTCATGATAAAGATTTTTTTTACTCACAAGGATGTAGGATATGGCTAGTGATTTATTAGTCTTTTAGGATTCGTAACTCTTTAGGATAATAGTTATTGATGCGGTTGGACAAGGCGTTTACCCACCCTAACGTGTGATTTTCAAAATTTACCAGGTACCACCCCTTCTGCACGCTATCAACGCTTAAATCCTTTCTTTTGAGATAAGCAATTGCCTGCTCATAGGTCAACTTGATACTATTTAATGAGTTACTTTTTATCAAACTCATGGCCAGGGCGTGGTCGGGAACAAATTTTTCCCGCAAGATTGCACCAAGAATCGTTCCTGAATACGCAACGCGCAGGCGATTTAATAAGAAATTAAAATCTTTTGACAAGTATTCCGGCCATGCATACACTCTTTCCTGGCTCTTGACCAGTTTCCGGCCTTCTACAACCGCCCATTTTTCAATAATTTCAGTTTCCTTTTTTGATGCAAATGCAGGCGCCTTTGGATATTTTAGCGGTGATGTATTGTCGTTATCGGATTTCTTAAGGCAGGAAATAAAAAATCCTTCTCCTTTCAGCTTGTGAGGCCAAAATCGATAGCCGTTGCTGATTTCAGTTATTCTCCAGCGAGCATCAATCGACAATGGACAATAGATCGCGGGCATTTCTTTGAGCATCCATTCAACGATTGCCTCATCCTCATCTGTTGAATAAGAGCAAGTAGAATAAATCAATAAGCCATCTTTTTTTAAAGCTTTCCACACGTCGGCCACAATTCTTTGCTGGCGCAACGAACAAAGTTGCACATGATTCAAACTCCATTCTTCAATTGCGCCAGGCTCTCGCCGGAACAGGCCACTGCCACTGCAAGGAGCATCCACGACAATAACGTCAAAATAACCTTCGAGTGTTTCAAAATCCTTCGGATCGTTATTCGTGACCATCACATTTTCACAACCCCATTTGATAATGTTATCCTTTAAAATGCTGGCTCGTGACCGAATCACATCGTTGCTCACAAGCAAACTCTCCGCGGAAATAAGTGATTGAATATGCGTTGATTTTCCGCCGGGTGCTGCACTGAGATCAAGCACTTTTAACGGCTGTGAAAGATCCACTAGTTGTTTGAATACCTGCTCCAGGAACATGCTGCTGGCCTCCTGCACATAATAGCAACCCGCATGGAAAAGAGGATCGAAGGTAAAAGATGGCCGCTCCCGGAGATAATACCCAAATTGAGTCCACGGAATTTGAGAATCTACATTTGAAATTTGATATCTTTTGGCAGGGTTTATTCGTATACAAGTGATTTCTTCAGGAGTAGCATGTACTTTTTCAAAGCCTTCCTTATCGAAACCGGGAACATTCCGGAGAGAATCTAATAGTTGAACAGGTAATTGCACGTATAAACCTATAAACAATACACCATAAGCTACAAATTCTTTACCTCGCCGATGAGGTCCTGCAATACTTTCTTCGCGTCACCAAATAACATGGAAGATTTAGGACGGAAGAACAGATCATTCTCAATCCCCGCATACCCGGGCTTCATGCTTCGTTTATTGATAATGCAAAGTTTGGCCAATTCTACATCTAATATGGGCATGCCATAAATTGGCGAAGCTGGATCATTTTTGGCTGCCGGGTTTACCACATCATTAGCGCCCAGCACCAATACAACATCAGTCGTTGGAAACTCTTCATTGGCGTGTTCCATCTCGAGCAATTTTTCATACTGCACATCCGCTTCGGCCAGCAATACGTTCATGTGGCCCGGCATACGTCCGGCGACAGGATGAATGGCATATTTTACAGTAACTCCCTTTTCTTCCAACAATTTTTCCAAATCATGGCAGGCGTGTTGTGCCTGGGCGACTGCCAGTCCGTAACCCGGCACGATCATAACCTTATGAGCATAACTCATCACAACGGCAGCGTCGCTCAGGCTGATCTCTTTGTAAGTTCCCTGGTCTTTGCGACCGGCAGCAGGAGATGCACCGGCTCCAAAGGAACCAATGAGCACATTCAATAAGGATCTGTTCATGGCACGGCACATCAGAATTGTCAATAATGTTCCCGCGGCGCCAACCAGGATACCGCCGGTAAGCATAACCTTGTTATCATATAAGAATCCGCCACATGCTGCAGCGACACCCGTGAAAGAATTGAGCAAAGAAATAACAACCGGCATGTCGGCACCACCAATGGGAAAAACAAAGAAAACCCCGTATAATAATGATAGAGTAAAAATGGCGTAAAAGATTATGCCCGCATTTTCTGGCAGCCAGCCGACAAGATAAATGGCTAATCCAAGAATAATCAGGAGCAATGTTATATTGAAAATATGTTGTCCCTTGAACGAAAAATCTTTAACACTGCCATTCAATTTTCCCCAGGCGATCATGCTTCCTGCAAAGGATATAGAGCCAATTATCAAACCAACCAGGATGACAATCAAAATGCCTTTTGATACGTCGACATTATGCTGCGCAACGACTACATCCGATAGATAACTTTCTATTTCTTTAAAACCGGCTCTTTTCAAATGGTCAAATTCAACAATCGAAATCAGGGCTGCACAGGCACCGCCCATTCCATTAAACATACTCACCATTTCGGGCATAGCCGTCATCTTCACCTTCTTTGCAGCAAGCGTACCAATAACGGCACCAATTGCAATGCCACCGAAAATCCATCCATAGTTGCCTAACCTATGTCCATTTTCTTTATACAAAAAGATAGTTCCCAAAATAGCGATTGTCATCCCCGTTGCTGCGACTAAATTTCCATTTCTTGCCGTCGCGGGATTAGATAACATTTTTAGGCCAATGATGAAGGTGACTGAACCGATCAGGTAACAAAGCGTCAAAACATGTAATTCCATACGTTATAAAAATTCCAAGGACCAAGAAACAAGATCCAATTAAAATTTCAAACCAAAATTTCAATCAATCAGGGAAGTTGAATTCTCTTTTTTTCAAAATGGCAGAAAAAATCAAAACAAGCTCTTTAGCTTCCTGTCTTAAACGATCCCTTTCTTCTTC
>Ga0207675_100000765_pt1 | contig 32007 bp, 22 predicted proteins | sample KBSSwiS42_FD_184305 | JGI IMG/M metagenome (GOLD analysis project Ga0207675, IMG submission 184305) | Switchgrass rhizosphere microbial communities from Kellogg Biological Station, Michigan, USA - KBS Switchgrass S4-2 (SPAdes) (version 2) | ecosystem: Host-associated > Plants > Roots >...
GCCCATGAAGTGCATCAACATTCTTTACCCGGCGAAGGACAACGACGGCTTCGACTTCGAGTTCTACATCAAGCGGCACGTGCCGCTGATCAAGGACATTCTCGGCAAGAGCCTGCATCGCATCGAGGTGCGCAAGGGCGCGAGCTCGCACGACGGCACCGGAACGCCGACCTTCACCTGTGCGATCTGCATCTGGATCGCCGACTGGCCCGCGTATGAAAAAGCCATTGCCGCGCGCGCCAGCGAGCTGATCGCCGAGGTGCCGCTGTTCACCAAGGTCATGCCGCAGATGCAGATCGATGAAGTCATCTATCCATGACTACGTGATCGTCGGTGCCGGCTCCGCCGGCTGCGTGCTCGCGCATCGCCTGAGCGCAGATCCCGCCGCCTCCGTGCAACTGCTCGAGGCCGGAGGACCCACGACCGGTGTGTTCAAGGACATGCCGATCGCCTTCCCGCGCTACGTGCTGCGCCGGGATCTCAACTGGAATTACCTCAGCGAACCCGAGCCGTACGCCAACAACCGCGTCATCGACGTGCCGCGTGGCAAGGCCCTCGGCGGTTCCACGGCTATCTACGGCATGGTGTACGCGCGCGGCCATCGCCTCGACTACGACGACTGGGCGCGCGGCGGGCTCGAGGGCTGGAGCTACAAGGAGGTGCTGCCCTACTTTCAACTTTCGGAGCGCAGCTGGCTGGGCCGGAGCAAGTACCACGGCGGCGAAGGCCCGCTCGAGGTTTGCATCCCCAACGAGAACCTGATGTACCAGGAGTTGCGCGCGGCGACGCTCTCTGCCGGGTACCCAGTGACCGATGATGTCCACGGCGAGAACGGCGAGGGTCTGCAGCGCAACGAAATGGTCGTGACCCGCGGCCGTCGCGGCAACGTCGCACGCACTTTTCTTCGGCCAGTGATGCATCGGAGCAATCTCGCCGTGGTTTCGAAGGCGCAGGCGACACGCGTGCTGTTCGAAGGCACGCGAGCCGTGGGAGTGGAGTACGTCAAGGACGGCCAGGTTCACGTGGCCCGCGCGAACCAGGAAGTCATTCTCTCGGGCGGAACCTACGGCTCGCCCCAACTACTCATGCTGTCGGGCATCGGGCCCGCGGATGAGCTCGCGAAATACGGAATCAAACCGTTGGTTGATCTCCCGGGCGTGGGACGGAATCTCATCGAGCACCCGTTCCTGCCGGTCGCCTGGCGCGCGCTTCCGGAGACATTTGAATGTGCCATGCGCGCGGATCGCGCGGCGGTGTCGGTGTTGCGCTGGGCGTTGTTCGGCACCGGACTGTTTGCCACCAACGGCGCCGCGGGCAGCGTATTCCTGCGCACCGCACCGGGACTCGACCGGCCCGACTTTCAGCTCATCTGCCCGGCCGTTGAAATGAGCGCAGGCAACGTGTGGTGGCCGCTCGTCGGCAAACCGGCGCACACCCTGGTTTGCGCGTTGTCGATGATTCGTCAGGACAGCCGCGGCTTCATGACATTACGCTCGGCGAACCCGCTGGATCCGCCACGCATCCAGTTCAACCTGTTCCAGGAACAGTCCGACGTCGATCGCATGATTCGCGGCATCCGTGCGGCGCGCGCTATCTACCGCAGTGAACCGCTGCGCAGATTCCACGGCGAAGAGTTGTCGCCAGGCGATCAGCTGCAAACCGACGCCGATCTCGAGAAGTTCGTGCGCAGCGTCGGCGCGATCACGCAGCACCCCGTGGGCACCTGCCGCATGGGCCCGGAGCGCGACGCGGGCGCGGTGGTCGATGCCGAATTGCGCGTGCGCGGCGTGCAGGCGCTGCGCGTCATCGACGCCTCGGTGATGCCGAACATCCCGGCGGGCAACACGAACGCGCCCACCATCATGATTGCGGAGAAAGCGGCGGACGCCATTCGCGGCCGCCGTCTGCCCGCTGCGGAGGGAATCCCATGAAAGACTTGCGCGGCAAAGTGGCATTCATCACCGGCGGCAGCAGCGGCATCGGTCTGGGCATCGCCAAGGTGCTGGCCGATGAAGGTATGAAAATCGTCGTGACCTATCGTCGGCAGGATCACCTGGACGAAACGCTGGCGTACTTCCGCACGCGACCCGGCCAGCAGGTGCACGCCATCAAGCTCGACGTCACGGACCGCAAGGGGTTCGCCGCCGCCGCGGACGAAGCCGAGCGCGTGTTCGGTCCGGTGCAGGTGCTGGTGAACAATGCCGGCATCGGCATCCTCGGCCTCATGGAGCACGCCACGTTCGATGACTGGGACTGGATCGTGGGCGTGAACCTCGGCGGCGTCGTGAATGCGATCGTGACCTTTCTGCCGCGCATGCTCGCGCTCGACCAGCCGTGTCACATCGTCAACGTCTCCTCGATCGGCGGCGTGGCCGCGCTCGGCTCGGCCGGGCTGTACGCGACGACGAAGTTTGCGGTGGTTGGACTCACCGAAGCGCTGCGCACCGACATGATCGGCCGTCCAATCGGCGTGTCGGTGTATTGCCCGGGCCCGGTGAAATCCAACATCGGTGAGGGCGAGCGCGGACGGCCTGCGGAATTTGCGAACAGCGGCTACAAGGGGGTCGCACCGGCGGGTGCGCCACCGCCCGAGTTTCTGTTGACCGCAATGGATGCCGTCGAAGCCGGGCGTTTCGTCCTGCGTGGCATCCAGGCCAATCAAATGCACATATTCAGCCATCCGGAATTCCGCGACGTGCTGACCGCGCGGAGCAACGCGCTGCTGAGCTCGATCCCGGACGAACCGGTCAATCAGGCGCGCGCGAATGCGATCCGCTGGCTTCTTTCCAATCCGATTTACGAAAAGGGTGCATGAAGTCAGCCGCTTCCGGATAGTCGGTGCGGTATTGCTCGGATTCATTCCGGGCAGCGCCGAGGCCCGGGATCTCCGCTTCAGCCTCGTCAATCGAGAAACTATCGAGGCACGACTGCGCGAGTACGCCGGCTCGAACAGCGAACGTCTCGCCAGGCTGAAGCGAATGTTTGCCGGCGCGGGTTGCGGTGAGCATCTGTCCGAGCAGCCCGTGAAGTCCTCGAAGGTTCCGAATCTGATCTGCGTGCTTCCAGGCACGTCCGATCGCGTGCTCATCGTCGGAGCGCACTTCGACCGCGTGTCGACGAGTGCGGGTGTGGCCGACAACTGGCGCGGCGCGTCGCTCCTGCCCTCACTGTACGAGGCGCTGAAGGTCGAGCCGCGCCAGCACACCTATGAGAAGGGCCTGGTGGGCTCGCACTCTTATGTGCGCAACATGACCAAGGAACAAATTGCCACGACCGACGCGATGATCAATCTGGACACACTCGGCCTCGCGCCCACCGAGGTGTGGATCTATCGCGCGAACAAAAAGCTGGCCGGCGCTCTCAACCTCGTCGCGACGGGACTCAGGCTCCCGCTGCACCCCGTCGATTTTCAGGAGGTTGGCTCGACGGATTCGGAGTCGTTCCGGATACGAAAGATCCCCAGCATCACCATTCACTCCCTGACGCAGAAGAGCGAGGACCAACAGATCCTGCATTCATCGAGGGACAACCTTTCGGCCATGAACCTGGACTATTACTACGACACTTACCACCTGGTTGCCGTGTACCTGGTCTACCTGGATCATTTTCTCGACGAACCGGAACCCGCCACGGACGCGAACATCCGGCCGGGGAGCTAAACCAGGACCCGCCGGCGGCCCCGCCGGCGGACCTTTGAACCAGTCTATCTTCTCGCGTCGTTCTCTCGACGCTTCCGGGAGCATGCGCCATACTGCAAAGAAAACAGAAGGGCGTGGCGTCGACATGATTCAGGGATTCATACGCACCCGCTCGTGGTGCGCTCTGGCCGTACTGATCCTGTCCGCGTCCGCATACGCCGACGACTGGCTGCCGGTGACGCCGGAAGAACTGCAGATGACCAGCGAGCCGAAAGCGCCCAAGGCGCCGGCCATCATTCTCTATCGCCAGGTCGATCGCAACGACACGGTTCCCGACGAAACCATCTACATGCGCATCAAGGTGCTCACCGAAGAGGGACGCGCGTACGGCGACATCGAGATCGCCTACGATCGTGAAGACGAAAAAATTCGGGGGCTGCAGGCGCGCACCATCCGGCCCGACGGTTCGATCGTCAATTTCGAGGGCACGATCTACGACAAGCCGCTGCTGAAGACCAGCGACTCCAACATGATGGCGAAATCGCTCTCGCTGCCCAATGTGGAAGTCGGCACCATCATCGAATACCGCTATCGCCATACCATGAACCCCGGATGGGTATACAACTCACGCTGGCTGCTGAGCCAGGATCTGTTCACACGCCGTGCCGCGTTCTCGCTGATTCCGTCGCACGATTTCACCCTGCGATGGAGCTGGCCGCTCGGATTGCCCGAAGGGACGAAGGCGCCGGAGTCCATTCACGGCACTGTCCGCCTCGAGACCCAGGACGTGCCGGCGTTCGTGACCGAAGAGTTCATGCCGCCCGAAGCCGTGATGAAGTATCGGGTCGAGTTCGTCTACGAAGACGAGGACAGCGCCCAGGCGCAGCCCGAGAAATACTGGAAGGCATTCGGCAAGCGCGCGAACCGGCGGGTCTCGAATTTCGTGGGCGACCCCGACGATCTGAAAGACGCGGTCGCCACTATCGTGCAGCCCGGCGACTCGCCAGAGACCAAGGTGCGAAAGATCTACGCGCACGTCCAGCAGATGCGCAACCTGACGTACGAGCGGCAGAAAACCGAGCAGGAAATCAAGCGCGAGAAGATCAATGACATCGAGACCGCGAAGGAAGCCTGGAAGCGCGGTTACGCCAACCGCGCGCATCTCACCTGGCTGTTCCTCGCACTGGTCCGTGCGGCCAACGTCGAAGCGAACGCGGTGCTCATACCCCAGCGCGACGACTACTTCTTCTCGTCGGAGCAGATGAACGCCCGACAGCTCAATTCGAACGCCGTGCTGGTCAAGCTGCCGGATCGCGAAGTGTTCCTCGACCCGGCTACGGCTTTTACGCCTTTCGGTCTGCTGCCCTGGGAAGCGACCGCGGTGCAGGCATTCAGCCTCGACAAGGAAGGCGGCAAATGGATGACGACACCGGTTCCGAAGCCGGAAGACTCGCGGATAACGCGCAACCTGGTCGCGAAGCTTTCCACGGGCGGAACGCTCGAAGGCAAGCTGACGGTGACTTACACCGGCCTCGAAGCGGCCTGGCGGCGCAAGCGCGAACGCCATGCGGACGCAACCGAGCTCAAGAAATACCTGGAAAGCGATGTCGAGGCCGACGTCCCTGTCGGGATCGATGTGACGCTCACGAATTCACCCGACTGGACGAGCAGCGAGTCGCCGCTGGTCGCGGAATTCGATTTCAAGGTGAGCGGCTGGGCGTCGTCAGCCGGCAAGCGGGCACTCGTGCCGGTCGGCTTGTTCGGCGGTGGCGACAAACACATGTTCGAGCACGCAGCGCGCGTCCACCCGATCTACTTCCACTTCCCCTTCGTGCACACGGATGAAATCGTGATCGAGTTGCCGCCGGGATGGAAGGTCGCCAGCGCGCCGCAGCCGCGCTCGGCCGACGTCAAGGCCGTGAAGTATTCGATGAGCGCCACACCCGGTGCGGGCACGCTCACCTTGAAACGCGAGATCACGGCCAATTTCGTGCTGGTGCTGGCGAAGTTCTATCCCAACTTCCGCAATTTCTATCAACAGGTCCGGTCCGGGGACGAAGACCAGGCGGTGGTCACGCCATGATGTATCCGCGATTCGTGCCTGCGGCGAGTGTCGTGTGCGCGCTGGCGTGGATACGTGTCGCCGCTGCCGCCGGCGCGCCGGCCTGGATGCACGCGCAGGTATCCGCGCCGATCCCGGCGCACGACGAGAAGACGGACGCGGTCCTGCTCTATTCCGAGATCCAGCTCGCCGTCCAGGCATCCGGCAAGATGAAGCGCACCGAGCGCTACGCCTACCGGATTCTCCGCCGCGAAGGCGAGTTCTACGGCACCGTGCAGGCCACATACGAAACGACGAGTCCGATCACCGCATTGCACGCCTGGAGCATTCCTGCCGAAGGCAAGGACTACGAGGTCAAGCAAAAGGACATCGTGGAATCCGGCCTCACCGACATCGACGGCGGCGAGCTGGTGAGCGATTTGCGCCGGAAGCTGCTGGTCATCCCGGCCGCAACGCCGGGAAGCATCGTCGGGTACGAAGTCGTGCGGGATCTGCAGCCGTACGAGATGTCGGACGACTGGGACTTCCAGGACACCATCCCGGTGCGCGAGAGCCGCTACAGCGTGACACTGCCGCCGGGTTGGACCTACAAGGTGTTCTGGATCAACTACCCCGAGACCGCGCCAGTCCAGGCCACGGCGGCGGCAACCAGCTGGACACTCAATGACCTCAAGCCGGTGAAGATCGAAAGCAACATGCCGCCATGGCGTGGCATCGCCGGACGCATGGTGATCTCGCTGCAACCGCCGGACGGCAAACAAGGTGGCTTTCAGAGCTGGAAAGACCTGGGCGACTGGTATCTCGGCCTCACCAGCGGGCGACGCGACGCGTCGGCGGACATCCGTTCGAAGGTGCAGGAAATCACGCGATCCGCGCCGACCCAGCTCGTGAAGATGCAGGCGCTGGCCGACTTCGTGCAAAAAAACATCCGTTACGTCGCCATCGAACTGGGCATCGGTGGCTATCAGCCACACCCGGCGGCCGAAGTATTTTCACATCGCTACGGCGACTGCAAGGACAAGGCGACGCTGCTGTCTTCGATGCTCAAGGAGATTGGCGTCGAGTCGCACTACGTGGCCATCAATACGGAGCGTGGCGCGGTGGTACCGACGACGCCACCGAACATCGGCTTCAATCACGTGATCCTCGCGATCCAGGTTCCCGCGGGCGTGGACACCTCGAAGCTGCCCGCGATCATCGACCACAAGACGCTGGGCAAAGTCCTGTTCTTCGATCCGACCTCGGATCTGACGCCATTCGGAGAACTGCCGGGCGGCCTGCAGGCGAACACGGCCATGCTGGTCACGCCCGGCGGTGGTGAGTTGGTGACGCTGCCCCAGATCGCCAGCGCACTGAACGGCGTGCAGCGGACCGCGAAACTGACTCTCGATGGTGACGGCGGGTTGCACGGTGACGTGCGCGAAATCTTCGTGGGCGACAAGGCCGCCGACCAGCGGTGGAGCCTGCGCAACGCGAGGCAGGATGTCGACCAGATCAAGCCCCTCGAAAGCATGCTGACGCATTCACTTTCGACCTTTGTGATCGAAAAAGCCGCTATCCTCAACCTGCAGGACATTTCGAAACCGCTGGTGTGGAACTACACGCTCGCCGTGGATCGTTACGCGAAGACCGCCGGGGACCTGATGCTGGTGCGCCCAAGGGTGATCAACAGCCTGTCGAACGCGCTCATGGAGACCAAGGAAGCCCGCGTGAATTCCATCGAGTTCGAATCTCCCATGCTGTCCACCGACACCTTCGAGATCACGCTGCCCGCGGGATTTGCGGTCGAGGAACTGCCGCCGCCCGTGAACGAGGACATCGGCTTCGTCAGCTACAAGAGCGCGACCGAAATCAAGGGCAACCTGTTGCGCTACTCGCGCACTGTGGAGGTGAAGCAGCTGAGCATGCCCGCGGCCAAGGCGGACGCGCTCAAGCACTTCTTCCGCGTCATCGAGAACGACGAACGGATGAACGCTGTCCTGAAGCGCACGAAGTAAGCACACGCCGCGTCAGGCGGCGGGCTCCCGGTGTTACCGTACTGTTTGTTGCCGCCGTTCAAACTAGCGGAGTGGGAGCGCGGGGAGAACAAACATGAAGAAACTCGGGGCATTCTTTCGGCCGTTCGTCACGGGACTGTTCGAGATCGTCCCGTTCGTGCTCGACCGGCTGTGGCGCCGCATCGACTTTCGTCTCAACCGGATCGGGCATGTCGATCTGGAGAATGACCACAAGCTCACCGTCAGGCCCGCCTGGCGTCACGGCGTGGCTCTACTGTGGGTAGTACTCAGCGCATTCGCGGTGTTCGGCCCGACCACCGACGCATGGTGTTCGTTGTACGGAGTGGAGTCGGCGGCTGCAGCGCGCCTCTGGGTCGGTCGGGCGTTCGTGTTCGCCTCGTTCATCGCAGGAATCCTCGTCCTGAACATGGTCAGCGCATACATGGCGCGCCAGGTAGCCAAGAAGCTCCGTACCGTCCCCACATCCCCGGACCAGGCGGAGCCCGCGCCACATGGCTCCGCCGCGCCCCAGGACATGAGCCCCGCCGCAAAGTTTGTGCAGGACACCGGCGTCAGCGCCTTCCAGAATCTGGCGCAGAACTGGTTACGTCTGGTCAGCTGGATTCCGCAACTTCCGCGCGGCGAAAAATTGCCCACCACGATCGCGTTCGTGGTGCTGCTGTTCGGCGCCTTCCTGGTGGCCATGCCGTTGCTCAGTCTCGGCCAGACGATTCTCAACACTCCGCATGATCCGCTGAGTTGCGCGAAGTCTCCGCATCCGCAGTACATCGTCGCGCAGGTCGTGGCATTCGCGATCCTGGCCCTGGTTGGACTCGCCATCTGGAGTTTTCGTTCGACCGCACACGCGTTCGCGAAACTCGTGATGCTGATGCTGCTGTACGCCGCGGTCATCGCGGGACTGTGGCTGTGGTTCAAGCCCGACGCGCCAAGCGAAGCGGTCGGCGGGTTCTATCCGCACGACTACCTGATTTTCGTCGCTGCGCTGCTCATAGTGGCCTGCTTCTCGAAACTCTTCGCCAAGTGGATTTTCTGGAAGCTCGATACGAAATATCCGCTGCTTGCCACTCTGCGCTCGACCGACCTGCTCGAGTTCGTCGACGCGCAGCTGGAACTGACGTGGCGCAGGGTGCTGTCGGCGCTCACACACGGCATCAGCGGTCATTGGCTGCATTTCCTGCTGCTGCCGGCGTTCGTGACACTGTTCGCGCCCAGCGAAGACCTGGTGGAATACGTAGTCACTGGTGCGGTGGTCAGCGCGTTCCTGTTGACCTACGGCAGCCTCTCGACCCGCTGGGAACAGATGATCCTGTACTTCCGCCGCTTGTTCCTGGTCGGCACGCCGCTGGTGATGTCGATCGCCGTGATCGTCGTCGCGGCGTTGCGCTTTTTCAAAGTGCAGTACGTGGCGACGGTGCTCGATGCGGCGCCCATCGGCGTGTTGACCATCTTCATCTTGATGATGTACGTGGCCTTCTGGCTGTTCGAATTCTTCGTCAACCGCTGGCTCGGCGAAGAGTTGCTGGCTCTGTTCGGCAATCGCGCCGCGGCGCTGCAGGGTTACATCGATTGTCCAGCCGACGAAGTGAGGAAATCCTGGGCGAAAACCACGAATCGATACCTGTCGTTGCACGGTACCGGTCAGTTGCTCGTGCAGGGATGGTTCGAACGCGACAATCCTGGCTTCGGCGAGCAGAAGCATGAAGCGGCATTCACGACCTACGCATTCACCGACTTGTTCGACAAGCTCGGCGTGTGCCACGACCTGGCCAAATCCCGAAATAACACCAAGCCCGACGACCCGGCCGCGCCCGGCCAACAGCCGGCGCAGAGCGAGGAGCCCGTCGACGATGGCCTGGCCACCTCGCGCACCGTCATGCGCAGCGTGCGTTTGTATTTCACGGTGGTGAACCTGCTCCTGATCGTCACCGCCGGAATGTTGTTCGCCTGGCACCGGAACTGGTCGGTGCCGCTGGCGATGAAACCCACAGTCGAAGCGGTGGCGTTCAAACCCGAGGAGACTTCCGGGCAGATGCCCGGCGTCAACCACGACGTGCTCGCCGAAAGATTGCTCGCGCAGTCGCGGGAGTCTCGCGATTCCATCATCGTCGCCGCGTCGGGCGGCGGCACGCGCGCGGCGGTGTACACGGCGGTGGCGCTCGAAGGCGTGGGGAAGCTCGAACGCACGCGCGACATCGTGTTGCTGAGCGGCGTCTCGGGCGGCGGCATGTCGGCCGCCGTGTTCGCGAGCCGCTTCGACGATTTGAAGGCAGCGAAGCCACCGGCGGACGCTGCAGACGCCAGCAACGCCTGGTCAAAGTACATCGCGGTCACCGCCGAGCCCTACATACAGGACGTGCTCGAAGGCGCGGGCGAACTGCGGGTGTCGGCAGACTCCGCGCTCGGCGTGCTGCTCGCGGAAAGCCTCGGTCGCCGGGCATTCGCCGCGTCAATGACGAGCGTACGCACCCTGGGCGACCTGCACGGCATCGGGCTCATCCTGAATTCCAGCATCACGGGACACCCGTACAAGGATTCGGAACTGCTGCGCGGCCGCGTCGCCGCACCCAAGGACAGCTGCGTCGGTCTCGCGAGTCCGTATGCGAACCTGGCGGGCGGGCGCCTGATCCTCACGAACCTGACCAACGTTCACGGTTTTCCGCAGCCGACGGAACTCGCGCCGGACATGTGGCTGCCCTACACCGTCGTGAACGACGGCTCGGTCGAGCTCGCCGCGGCCTCGTCGCTGACGGCCAATTTCCCGCCGGTCTTCCCGAATGCGCGCGTGCGAATCGTCGACTCCTCGTTGCGCAAGCGGCCGGAGTGCGCCGTCGAGGACCAGGCGAAACGGCCACTGTCATGCGATTGCGACCGCCTGTCGTACTTCGTCACCGACGGCGGCGCCACGGAAAACCTGGGCCTCGTGTCCGCGCTGTTCGCGCTCTCGGGCACGCTCGACAAACTCGACGAGGTTGCGCCGGGCGGCGGCGCCGCGGCCGCGCAAGCGAAATCGTCCGTGCACCTGACGGACGTGCACATCCTGGCGCTGGAGGCCTCAGCGGTCGACTACGACTACAGCGGTACCGATCGCGGCATCGGCGCCGCGACCGGAGGCTCGAAGGAACGCATCAACGCCGGGCTGACGCAGGTGCTGCTCGACCGCGTAAAGAAACAGCTCGAGGACCACGGCGCGAAACTGCACGTGCACTATCTACCGCTGCCCGTGGCATTCAGGTCGCGGGGCGGATTCGGCACGCACTGGATGTTCGCCCGCGAGATCCAGATATCCAATCCGCTGCTGCCGGTGGCCGCGAAGGAACACACGTTCTCGAGCGGCAAGTCCGACGACCAGGTGAAGCTGCAACGTGCCGAGGTGCTCGTGCTGTGGCGGGCGCTGTACGACCCCGGCCGCACCGTATGCGAACAGGCGTCGCAGGCCAAAGAGGGCACCCTGCCCAAGGGCTGGACGTCGAACGTCGCGACGGTCGCCCGCTGGATTTGCGGACACGACGATCGGCGCGACAAGGCGGTGGCGGGACGCGAGCCACTGCCGGACTTCCAGGTCTCCTCCTGGGCGTGTGCCATCGAGCAATTGCGCCCGCCCGCTGGAACAGGCGCGCCGCCGGTGGCCGTCGCCGCAGCGAGCACGAAATGCCATTTGCCCGGCGGAGTCCCCGAGACGGCGTCGCTAACTAACAACCGGCGCTGAAGGCTGGACCGGCCGAAACCCGCGTCTATGGGGCTTTGGGCCGACGACAGGCACCCGTCCCGACGAGCATGCTTGCTTCATGAAGCACGAAACGCTGTTGCTGTGGACGACGCTGGCGGTCGCCGGCTGCGCCAGTGGACCCACGACCTCCCCGGATGAGCGCCTGAAACTCTACGTGGACCATTCGACGCCGGTCGAAAGCTTTCGCACCGCCAAGACCGAGGGCCGCCAGGTCCGTTGGTCGGCGATCGGAGAACAGGCCGTATTGGTGTACGACGAGTCGAACCAGGCCCACCTGCTGGAACTGCCCGAACCTTGCTCCGGGCTCGCCAATGCGAGATCGATCTCGCTGACCAACACCTCCGGAACGGTGACCCCCGGGTCCGACTCGGTGCGAATCGTGGGCGCGAGCAGAGCGGGCTCCGCCACCTCCTGCCGGATCGGCAGCGCGCGCCGCGTCGACATGGATGCGGTCAAGAAGGCCCGAGAGCAATCGAAGTAGCGCAGGCGAAACAGGCAGCGCCATACCGGCCCATGGCATGTCGCCGGGCAGTTTGATATGACGCTGCCATGCAATACAAAGCACTCGGTCGAACCGGCTACGAAGTTTCCAGCGTCAGTTTCGGTGCATGGGCCATCGGCGGCACCTGGGGTGACGTGGATGATGCGGAGGCCATGCGCTGCCTGCATCGGGCACTCGACCTGGGCGTCAACTTCTTCGATACGGCAGACGTCTACGGCGACGGGCACAGCGAACGACTCCTGGCGCGCCTGCGGCGAGAACGTCGTGATCCTTTCTGGATCGCCACCAAAGTCGGGCGTCGTTCGAATCCGCACACCGCCGCCAGCTACAACCGCGAAAACCTGACGCATTACGTCGAGCGCTGCCTGAAGAACCTCGAGGTGGCGGCCCTGGACCTGGTGCAGATCCACTGTCCGCCCACCGATGTCTACTACATGCCCGAGGTCTTCGGCGTATTCGACGACCTGGTGAAGGCCGGCAAGGTGCGCTTCTACGGCGCCAGCATCGAGCGAGTCGAAGAGGGATTGAAGGCGCTGGAATATCCCGGACTGCAGACCCTGCAGGTGATATTCAACGTGCTGCGGCAGCGTCCCGCGGAGTTGCTGTTCCCGCAGGCGGCAGCGCGCAAGGTCGGCATCCTGGCGCGCCTGCCCCTGTCGTCCGGCATGCTCACCGGCAAGATGACGAGCGCCACGCGCTTTCATCCGGACGATCATCGTGCCTTCAACCGCGAGGGCGCGGCCTTCGACAAGGGCGAAACTTTCTCGGGTTTCGACTACGCGCGGGGCCTGCAGGTGGTCGAGACACTGCGCGGACTGCTGCCGGCGGGCATGACGCTGCCCGAGCTCGCGCTGCGTTACATCGCCTCATTCCCGGCCGTGACCTGCTCGATACCCGGGGCCCGCCGCGTCGCCCAGGTCGAGCAGAACGTGGCGGCCGGCTCGAAAGGCGCGCTCGGCGCCGACCTGCTCGCGGCGCTCGCGCGTCTCTATGCGAGCGAGGTCAAGCCGTTCGTTCACCAACGCTGGTGACGGGCCGCTGCGCCGGAGCGACGCAGCCACGGCCCCGGTTGGTCGATTTGCCCCGGGGAACGCAGATTCTCCGACCTCGAGGGCCCACATAAAGTACCTTTGCGGCCGCTTGAGATACGAGCTCTCTTCACCCGCGCATTCGCGTCATCCCGACGCGGCGTTCAGGCCTGAGTCCGCCGCCTCGAGTATTCACCAAGCGGAGCGACGCAGTTGCGTTGGCCGTCTACATTTATGAAGAGGAATTTCTCGTGACCAAACTTTACGTTGGAAATCTGCCGTTCAGTGCCACTGAAGACAGCGTGCGCGAACTGTTCAGCGCCCACGGTACCGTCGAAAAAGTCGCGCTCGTGAACGATCGCGACACGGGCCAGCCGCGCGGCTTCGGCTTCGTGGAGATGTCGAGCGCGGACGCGCAAAAGGCGATGCAGTCGCTGAACGGCAAAGACTTCGGCGGTCGCCCGCTGAAGGTGAACGAGGCGCAGGACAAGCCCCGCGGCGGTGGCGGTGGTGGCGGCGGCTACGGTCGTCGATGAAACCCACGTCCGTCGGCCCTGAAGGGGCTCGCAACATGCTGCGCGAAAAGCAGCGCCGGAATCGGATGGCTGCAAAGGAGTTGCGGGTGCAGTACCCGCAATTCGCGACGATCCGGGTCGACCTGGTGTTCGACGACGAGGTCTCCCAGCCTCCGGCACCGCAGTCGATCGTGCTGCATCCTCCAGCGCGCGCCTATTTCGTCTACCCGTGTCCCTACGCCAGCTGCACTGGCGAGCTGGATCTGGCGGCGAACGTCGATCACATTGCCGAACAAGGCAAGGCGCGCACGGCCGGACACACCAAGTGCAATGGAGAACGCCACGGTCGCCAGGGCAAGGGTCCCTGCGATCTGCGTATCGGATATTCGATCGCCGTGGGCAAATAGGCACGCGCCATTTCTGCTGGAGTTTGCATTTGAACACCGTGACGCGCGCTTGAAGCTGGATTCGGCGCGCGTCTCTCCAACGCTGGTGACGATCAGCGCAGCCCGGGCAGGCAGATAAAGCTCGACGCCTTCTCGACGTTGCCATGCACGTAGCGCGCGACGAACGGATACGGACACAAAGGCCGGGTGCGATCCGGGGCCCAGTCGGCGGGCACCTCCGGATTCGCGCCTCCCGCATTGCCGGTGCCTCGGGCACTCGCGACGATCCTGTCCGGCTCGATTCCGCGCTCGACCCAGTTGACCATCGGCGTGATGAAGTCCGCCTGGTCGGTGGCGGGACCGCCAGCGCAGTGGTTCATGCCGGGCACCGGGAACACACGCACGAAATCTTCGGCGCGGCTGCCGCTCGCGCGGTTGACGCCGCGCCACCAGCGCTCGGTGTCGTCGATGGAGAAGATCGGATCGGCGACACCTTGATAGACGAGCACCTTTGCGCCGCGTCGGCGCAAGTCCGAAAGCTGGGTGGGTTCGGGGGGTGTCATGAACTGCATCGCCGATTCGGTGAACGTGGCATCGGTCGCGAACAGCTGCGGCAGAGTGGCATCGATATCCAGGTTCAGTGTGAAGGCCGGGCCATTCGTCACCGCATCCAGGGTGGGCGGTACCTTGAAGATCACGCCAACGGCGCCCGAATCGAGGAACAGCGGCGCGACGAATTCCCAGAACGGCACGCCGGCCCCGCCAATTCCCGGGTCATACGGAAAGCTTGCGTAGAAAGGCCCGTTACTCGACGTCGCGCCCCGGAAGATAGGCCCGATCGCGAGTTTCTGCGCCTGCGACAGGCAGGTGCCATCGCGTTCGGCCGGACACGTGGGCACATCGCGCTGCAGGTTGAACACCCTCTGGCACAGGCGCGTGTCCTGAACGAGGCCATCGGCGACACCGTCGAGCCGGTCGCAGCGCCGCAGCACCGCCGCGCCCACGGTGCGGCGCTCGTCGGCGGTAAACGCGGTCTCCAGTCCCGGCGGCGTCGCCGGATTGCCGGTGGCGACGCTCGCGTAGCGCTGTGCACCCCAGATGTTCGCCAACGCCGCCAGCGGCAGGTTGAAACCCGGCGCGCCCGCGACGAATCCATCGTATTGGTCGGCGTAGCGCGCAGCCGCGACCAGCACGTGCCGGCCGCCGTTCGAACAACCGCCGATGTACGAGCGATCCGGCCTTTTACCGTAGGCGACATTGATGGCCGACTTGGCCATGGGCGTCAGGGTGCCCACCGCCTGGTATCCATAGTCCAGCCGCGCCTGCGGATCGAAGCCGAAGGTTGGACCGTAGGTTATCGGGTGGCCTGCGTCCGAACTCAGTACCGCGAAGCCTTGCGCGAGCGCGTGCGTCAACGGTCCTCCGCCGAGCGCGCCCGTGGCGGGAGCCACGATGCCGTCGATGCCGCCGTTGCCCTGGTACCAGAAGCGTCCGTTCCATTCGATGGGCAGACGGAGCTCGAACCCGATGGCGTACGGCCGGCCGTCCAGCCCGACACGGTCGTTCATTCGCCCGGTGACGAGGCAATGTGCGGGCACCGGTTTTCCCGCTACCTGCAGCGCTCCGGCGGCGACCGTGCTCGAGCCCGTGATCGTCGTATTCGGCATTCCGGCGAGTTGCGCCAACAGGCCCTCGCAACTTCCGATCAGCGTCGCCGGGCGTGCCGGCGAAAGGTGCGGATTGCCATGCGCGGAGGCAAGCACCGGCGCCATCGACAAAATCGTCAGGAGGAGATTCTTCGTATGGGTTTTCATGTTCCCTCACGAGATGGAGATTGTCAGTAACACATACTAATTTAGCCGGCAGGTTGGAGTTCGCGCGCCGGGGAAAAGAAACTCGACCGATACGTATCCGCGGATGGGCGCGTGTAGGAACGCACCCTATACTCGGCGTGGCGCATGAAACGAATCACTTTCCTGGGGCTGGGCATCATGGGCGCCGCGATGGCGCGACGCCTGCTGGACCGCGGCTTCGAGGTCACCGTCTGGAACCGAAATGCCAGCCGCGCCGAGCCCCTGGTTAAAGCCGGCGCGAGACGCGCGGCGACACCGGCCGACGGCGCGCGCGGCGCGGATGCGGTCATCGCGATGCTCGCCGATGACGATGCTTCGCGCTCTGTCTGGACCGGAGAGTCCGGCGCGCTGGCCGCAATGGATCGCGGCGCCCTGGCCATCGACTCGGGCACGCTCACGGTGGCCTGGATGCGCGAGCTTGGCGCGCTCGCCCAGGCGCGCGGCGTGAGTTTTCTCGACGCGCCGGTCACGGGCAGCAAACCGCAGGCCGAACAGGGTGCGCTGAGATTTCTCGTCGGTGGCGATGCAGCAGCGGCAGAGCGCGCCGCGCCGCTGTTCGCGACAATGGGCCGCGAGCACGTTCACGTGGGGCCGGCGGGAAGCGGCGCGTTGCTCAAGCTCATCAACAATTTCATGTGTGGAGTACAGCTGGCCAGCCTTGGCGAAGCCATTGCCATGGCCCAGCGCAGCGGACTCGACATTCGCCGCACGGCGGACGTGCTCGCGGCCGGTTCGCCCGGCAGCCCGATCGTGAAGATGGTGGTCGAGCGAATGGTCACGCGGGACTACACGCCCAACTTCCTCGTGCCGCTCATGGTGAAGGACCTGACGTACGTCATCGACACTTTCGCGGCCGCGGGCATCGAACTGGCGGATGCCCGCGCGGCGCGCGAGCGCTTCATCGAAGCGTCGGCGGCCGGGTTCCAGGACCGTGACATTGCCGCCGTGGTCGAACCGCTGAGGAATGACTGATCCATGACCGATGTAGACACACCCGCGACCCGCAAGGCCCGCGAATCGCTGCGTAACGCCGCGCTCGCCTTCCACGAAGAGCCCGTGCCGGGAAAAATCTCGGTCACGCCGAGCAAGAAGCTCTCGAACCAGCACGATCTCGCGCTCGCGTATTCACCCGGCGTGGCTTTCGCCTGCGAGGAGATCGTGGCGGACCCGCTGAATGCATTGCGCTACACCACGCGTGGCAACCTGATCGGAGTGATCACCAACGGCACCGCTGTGCTGGGTCTTGGAGCCATCGGGCCGCTGGCCGCAAAGCCGGTCATGGAAGGCAAGGCGGTGTTGTTCAAGAAATTCGCCAACCTCGACGTGTTCGACATCGAGATCGACGAACGCGACCCCGACAAGCTGGTGGACATCATCGCCGCGCTCGAGCCCACCTTCGGCGGCATCAATCTCGAAGACATCAAGGCACCCGAGTGTTTCGAGATCGAGCGCAAACTGCGCGCTCGCCTCAAGATTCCGGTGTTCCACGACGACCAGCACGGCACCGCCATCATCGTTGCCGCGGCGACGCTCAATGGACTGGCCGTGGTCGGCAAGAAGATCGACGCGATCAAACTGGTGGTGAGCGGCGCCGGCGCCGCGGCACTCGCCTGCGTGGACCTGCTGGTCGATCTCGGCTTGCCGCGCCAGAACATCTGGCTCACGGATCTCGCCGGTGTCGTCCACGCGGGCCGGACCGAACTCATGGATCCGGACAAGGCGCGCTTCGCGCAGGACACCAAACTGCGCACGCTCGGCGAAGTGATCGCCGGCGCCGACATGTTCCTGGGCTTGTCCGCGGGCGGCGTGCTCAAGGGCGAGATGGTGCGGGCCATGGCCGCGCGGCCCCTGATCTTCGCGCTCGCGAATCCCACGCCCGAGATCCTGCCCGAAGAAGTGCGCGCCACACGCGACGATGCCGTCATGGCCACCGGCCGAAGCGACTATCCCAACCAGGTGAACAACGTACTGTGTTTCCCGTTCATCTTCCGGGGCGCGCTCGATGCCGGCTCGACGACCATCACGCGCGCGATGGAGATCGCCGCGGTGCATGCGATCGCCGATCTCGCGCGCATGGGCCACAGCGATGTGGTCGCGAGCGCCTACGGCATCGCGGACCTGACCTTCGGGCCGGAGTACCTGATCCCGAAACCGTTCGATCCGCGGCTCATCGTGCACGTGGCGCCGGCCGTCGCGAAGGCGGCCAGGGATTCCGGCGTCGCCGCGCGGCCCATCGAGGACTACGAAGCGTATCGCGAGCACCTGCAGCAGTTCGTCTACCAGTCCGGCACCATCATGAAGCCGGTATTCGCCGCCGCGCGTCGCGCCGCGGTGGAAGGCTCGCGCATCGTGTTCGCCGAAGGCGAGGACGAACGCGTGCTGCGCGCCGTGCAGATCATCCTCGAGGAGAAGATCGCGCATCCGGTGCTGGTCGGCCGGCCGCAGGTGATCGAAAACCGTTTGAAGCGCTTCGGCATCCAGGTGCTGCTCGAGGATCTGACCATCGTCAACCCGGAGAGCGATCCGCGGCACCGCGAATTCTGGATGGAGTACCACCAGCTCATGAGCCGGCGCGGCGTCACCGCGCAGTATGCGAAGCTGGAAATGCGCCGGCGGACGACGCTCATCGCCGCGATGCTGCTCAGGAAGGGCGCGGCCGACGGGATGATCTGCGGCACGGTCTCGACCGCCGCGCGGCACCTGGCGTTCATCGACCGGGTGATCGGCAAGTGCGCAGGCGCGAGTGTCTATGCCGCGATGAATGCGTTGATCCTGCCCAACCGGCAGGTGTTCATCGTCGACACGCACATCAATCTCGATCCGACGGCGGAGGAACTCGCCGAGATCACGCAGCGCGCGGCCCGGGTGGTGCGGCGCTTCGGTCTCGAGCCGAAGGTGGCGCTGCTCTCACACTCCAATTTCGGCACGCACGAGGACGTGTCGGCACTCAAGATGCGGCGCACGCTCGCGCTGTTGCGTGAACGCGAGCCCACGCTCGAAGTGGACGGCGAGATGCACGGCGATTCGGCGCTCGACGAGAACCTGCGCAAGAAGATTCTGCCGGACAGCACGCTGCACGGCGCCGCCAACCTGCTCGTGATGCCGAATCTCGACGCCGCGAACATCTGCTACAACGTGCTCAAGACCGCGGCCGGCAACAACGTGGCCGTGGGTCCCATCCTGCTCGGCGCCGCCGCGCCGGTTCACATCCTCACGCCCTCCACCACCGTGCGACGCATCGTGAACATGACCGCGCTCACGGTCACCGAAGCGAGCACGCGTCTCAAAGAGGCGTGACCGATACGTCGTCGACGTACACGTCGTAGGCAGGATCGGTGCCCTCGAAAAAGATCGCGACATCGGTGGGCGTGCAGCCGGCCGGAATCACCAGGTTTCCGGACAGCTGCGTCCAGGTGCCGGGGACCACCGCCGTATTGTTCTGCAACCAGGGATAGGTATCGGCCTGCCCCGCGCACGCCACCTTCGACGCGAGGCGGACCGTGCCGTTGCCGGTTCCATTGATCAAGGTCCAGGCACTGACGCTGTAAGTCGTGTTGGTCTGTGCTTTACCCGTTAGGCTGTAGACCGCGAACTGATTGGCATCGGCACGATTCGTCGCATGCAAGCTCTGGCTGCCGGTGTGCGCCTGGGCATTGCTGGCGGCCAGCGTCGATCCGTTCCAGGAGCTCCAGCCGGCGGTACCGGTTTCGAAACCGCCGTCGGTGACGAGGTCGTTGCTGGGCGGAATCACTTTGACGTCGTCGATGTACACGTCGTACGCGGGATCGGTGCCCTCGAAGAAGATCGCGACGTCGGTGGGCGTGCAGCCGGCCGGAATCACCAGATTTCCGGACAGCTGTGTCCACGTGCCGGGCACCACCGCGGTGTTGTTCTCCAGCCAGGGGTAGGTATCGGCCTGCCCCGCGCAGGCCACTTTCGACGCCAGGCGAACCGTGCCGTTGCCGGTTCCATTGATCAGCGCCCAGGCACTCACCGAGTAGGTCGTGTTCGTCTGCACCTTGCCGTTGAGGCCGTAGACCGCGAACTGGTTTGCGTCGGGGCGATTGCTGGCGTGCATGCTCCAGCTGCCGCTGTGCATCTGTGCGTTGCTCTGGCTCAGTGTCGAGCCGTTCCACGAGACCCAGCCGGCGACACCGGTTTCGAAGCCGCCATCCGTCACCAGGTTCACGCCCGAATCCGGCGGTGGCTTGCCGATGCGCACGCTGTCCAGGTTGGCGACACCGTTGATGCCATGGAAGCGGATGTAGACGTCGTGCGTGCCGCTCAGCGAGGGCCAGTCGATGTCCACAGTCTTGGAACTACCCCAACTACCCGTGCTCGGCAGGTCGAGCGTGAGCAGCGGCGCTGCGTCGAGGCTGTCGAGGTGGATGGAGATGCTGCCGGCATCCGTGCTGCCCTTGGCATAGGTCGCCCAGAACTTGTTCCAGCCCGACTGCAGCTCCACGTTCTTGAACGCGATCCAGTCGCCTTCATCGGTGTAGGCCACCACGCTGCCGAGCGCCGCGACACCCTGCGCGGTGTCGTACTGCTCGGCCTCGAGCGTCAGGCCAAATTCGCCACCCCTCCACGGGGCCGGCACGTATTCGGGCACCGTGCAGGAGTCGCCGCCGCCGTGCGTGTAGCAGGTGATCCAGTCGAGCGCAGGGCGGGTGGTGCCGTCGGTGTGCACCAGCCAGGAGTTGGTTTCCCACGTCGCACCCTGGCGGAAGCCCCAGTGCGTGATGCCGGCGACCGCGGGGTGATTCCAGAACACCTTGAACAGATCGCGCATCACATTGGCCTGGCGCGCGTCGTCCGCGAAGTTCAGGTCGAGCTCCGAGATGTAGATGGGAAGTCCCGTCGCCCCCAGCTTGTCGAGATCGGCCTTGACCGTGGCCACGTCGGCACGCTCGAGAAAGTGCCCCTGCTCGCCGATGCCGTCGAGCAGGTGACGGTCCTGCAGCAGTTTGATCAGCACCAGGTAGTTGTCGGTGAACTGCGGGAGGATCACCGTGTTGAATTCATTGACGAGCAGCTTGGCTTTCGGGAAATGCGCGCGCGCCATCTCGAAAGACTTGATGACCCAGTCGTAGCCGGTCATACCCGCGCCGCCGAGCGCGTCACGGTAGCCCGCGGGATTGTTGAGCGGCTCGTTGACCACGTCGATGAAGTCGATGTCCGGGTAACGCGCGGCCACCTCGGTCATCCACTGGTCGATCTCGGCGAGCTGTTGATCGGCAGGCAGGTTCGCGAGCCAGGCAGGCTGCTGCTGACCCCAGATCAGATTGTGGAATTTGAACGGCAGGTGATGGGTCTTCGCGAAATTGTAGGCATCGTCGAGCGCCTGCCAGTTCATGACGTCGCGCGTCGCTTCGACGCTGCCCCACTTGCCGGCGTTCTCCGGCGTGATCTGATCGAACCAGTTGAGCAGCAAGGCGTAGTCCTGCGGATTGCCGGCCGCCGTGCCAAAGAACCTGATTTGATTCACGGTGACGTCGACCGAGTCGCTCTGGCTCTTGTGGCCGCGCTCGTACATGACCGTCAGCTGGAACGTCAGTTTGAGCTGCACCTCGGTCTGTGGCGCGGTGAACGTGAGCACGCCCTTCCTCGAGACCCTGAAATGGACCCTGGGCCCCGCGGTCTGCGTCCACCGGTAGTCGACGATGTGGTCGAGAATGTTCGCGCTCGCTTGCAGCGTGACGTTGGCCCCTTCGTCGACGACTTGATCCGGCCCGGCGTCGGCGACCAGGTCCGGCAGCAGACAGCTGGTCAGCAGCATGGCGGCGGCCAGCACCAACGCATTGCGTAGCGTAATCATGAGTTCCCCCTCAAAGACGTCCCAGCGCGGCGGGCGTGGACAGCGACATCGATGTGTCTTCCTTGTCTCCCGCCCAAAAACGCTAGCACTTCGACCGCGACGCGCACAATAGGTGCAAGCGACGATGATCGCGGGATCTCAAAAATGGCATCGATAGCTGTGTGAATCGCGTTCCCGGGAACGCGAATCGGAAAAGGAAGATTACAACCGTAACGAGGTGCGCGTTGCCCACCTCTGCCGGCCTGCCGGCGGGAACAGTCTATCTACCCGCAAGCCAATCCATGATCGCACCCTGCCAACGGTCACGCGGCAGGAGGAAGAAGCCATGCTGGCCTTTTTCGAAGAGCCGGGCTTCCACGGGCACGCCGGCGTGTCGTAATGCTTCGAAGAACACGATGCTGTTGTCGACGTCGACCAGGCGATCATCCGCGGCATGCAGGATCAGCGTGGGTGGCGTGTCCTTGGTGACCTGCAGTTCGTTGGAGAAGAAGCGGATCCGGGAGTCCGATGGATCGGTGCCCAGGAGTGCCTTGCGCGAGTCCATGTGGGTGATCTTCGCGTCCATGCTGATGACCGGATACACCAGCACGAGAAAGGCGGGTCGCAGGTCGATGTGATCCGGGTTGTCGACATAGGGCTTGTCGAAATGCGTTGCCAGGGTCGATGCCAGGTGACCTCCGGCTGAAAAGCCGATCACGCCGATTCTTTTGGAATCGAGGTTCCATTCAGCGGCATGCTGGCGCGTATAGCGCATCGCCTGTTGCGCATCCTGGAGCGGGCCGATCGATTTATCGACCATGGTCTGGTCGCTCGGGATGCGGTACTTGACCACGAACGCCGCGATGCCGTGGTCGACGAAGAAGTTGGCCTGCTGAGTGCCTTCGAAATCGAAAGTGAGACCGGCGTACGAACCACCGGGAAAGATGACGATACCTGCTCCGGTGGCCTTGGCCTTGGCGGGCAAGTAGATCTGTATGAAGGGTCGAGAGACTTTCTTGATCCAGCTGCCGTCTGTCGTCGATTCCTCATCGGGACCGGGCTTCGAGTTGGGAATGGCCGCGTCGCCGTAAAGCGGGACGCTGCGCATTTTCGGTGGAAAGTTCGTCGTGTCTGGCGCTGCGTGCACAGCGATGGGAAAGCTCGCGACCAAAGCAAGGGCAAAGGCAGCGTTGAACTGTCTGATCATTTCGAGACCTCCGGCGCAAGCAGCCGTACCGTGGGGAAGTAGCTCCTGTAGCGGGCTGCGTCGCGCGTGAGCAGAGGCCATTCCATCACCGCGGCATGCGCGCCGATGTAGAAGTCCGGCAGTACGCCCAGCTTCGTGCCCCGTCGTCGGCGATAGTCCATGAAGGCTTTGCCCGCCAGGAACAATGCTTCGCGCGGTATCGATTCATACGCAAGCGCGGCGTCGGCGAGCACGCCATCGAGTTCTTCGATGCGCGCGAAGGCTATCGAAAGCTCCGAATAGATCACTGGATTGATCGCCAGCCGCTCGTGAACACTGGCGGTCTCGAGCTGGTGCTGGGACCAGTCCGCCCAGCGCTGGTCCTCGAGCACCACGTCGAGAAGCACGTTCGTATCGACGAGGATCACTTCACCGGCCCGCGCGTCAGCGCGAGGATCGCGTCCGTCTTCATGCGTACTGTGCCGCGGCCGCGTAGTTTCGCGAACCGCGAAGGCTGGCGCTTGGCGCTCCGGTTCGCCGGCCGCAGCACCACTTCGCCGCCCGGCGCCCGCTCGAAGATGACGGCGGAGCCGGGCTTGAGGCCCAGGTAGTCTCTTATGGATTTGGGCACTGTGACCTGTCCCTTGCTCGTGATGTTCGTCGCCATGGGTATTACCTGTTGTTGCCCGGGTAATACCCTACGCGCCGGTCGAGAATCAGTCAAAACGTGACCATGAGTATGGAGCTGCTCGACTTGCCGCGAACACGAGGAATCGAGCGATATGGCGCAATTATTTGCCCCGCGAACTGCTCATCAGGAAAGATGGACTCGCGCTCGAATGCGCAGGCAAGGACGCGCCGACGTCGGCCCCGCGCCCTTCACGCTGTTCGCGCGCGCGATATTCTCGAGTTCAGCTCGCTCACATCTTTGCCCGCGCTTTCCAAAACGTCACGAGCACGCTTGTACAGGGCTAGCGCTTTCTCGGGCCCGGTCTTCGGATCGAGTTGTTCAAATGCGGCACCGTGAGCCAGGACCGCCTTGGCCCAGTCATCTCGGTAACGATCTGAATCCAGCAATTTCTCCGCGGCGGAGAAGCAAGTGAGCACGTGATTGGCGTGCAACTCGCCTGACGACCCAGGATCGCCGAGCAATTCATTTCCGATCTCGATCAATTGCAACGCGCGGGCGCGGTGTGAACCCGGTCCAAATCCGGATACGATGAATTTTCCGATAGCCAACACAATCGCGGTCGCGAACGCCCACACTGCGGGACTTGCCAGGTTCAGCGGGACCCCGAGCGCGAGGCTCGTCATCGGCAAGAACGCAATCAGCGCCAGCCATCCGGCAATGAAGCGGAACGGCAACGGGGCCACGCGATACGGATAGCGAAGGAAAAAGCGCGTAGCTTCTTCCTTGTCGAAGGCGCGCCATCCCCACGCAGCAATCGCGTAAACCAGGCAAACGATGACCGACAAGTAGACGAAGCCGACGATGTTGTTTGGCAGCTTGACCAACCAGTCGAGGACATCCAGACCCTGCGGGTGCTCTTTTGTCTTTGTCCCCAAAAAGAAACCAGCCCTGCTCAGGCATTCAGTAGAAAGGAACAAACCCGCTATTGAAATCAACGCGGCGCTCCGGCATGCCGACAGAAACGACAATCGCCAGCGACGGCGCTCGCGCGCGACATCGAGCCAGGAGGTTTCCCACGGCTGCATCGGCAGCTCTGTGCGACGCATGAGTTCCGTCGTAACCGCCGCCACGAAATCGTCAGGTGCGTCCCAGTATCTGACATGGTCCATCATCGTCGAACCGAGGTTGAAGACCTGCCGCTGCCGTCGATAGAAATTCCGCACCGCGATCTTGTTTGTCCAGATTCGCGAGACTTCTTCGACCGTCATCTTTTCCAGATCGACTTCTTGTTCTGCTCTTTCCTCGATGTCCAATGCGCCGCCGGTCACCGGATCGTGAGACGCATATAAATCCGTCCAATCGATGCCCAGCAAGGCGGGGTCTTCTTTGAAGGTCCTCGCGGCATTCAACAACATCCCGTCCAGTACGATGACGATCACGACGACGGTGACGACAGACGTGAAAATGCTCAGCGTCCCTGTGATCATCCAAAACAAAGCAACGCACATGACCGCGGTGAGCACATAGCCAACGGCGCTGTGGAAATTCCAGTTGAACGGATTATCAAGTGCTCGACGCAACGTGAAGAGCCTTCGCAGGCCTGAGCCATAGCTGATGAGGCACTTGAGTGCTTCTGGTCGACGCTTTTCTTCCGTAAGCCGTCGAACAGTGTCATATGCGATAGCCGCTCCTTGCGAATGCGCGACGATGACGATCTCGTCGCACCCCTGTTGTTCGAGCCATGCCAGGTCACTTTCAAGCTTGGTCAAGATCGTCGCTCGGATCATCGGGTTCGAGACATAGAAATAGCTGTCGCCGATCGTGGCCGACAAAGTGCGCTGCACCGAAGCCGCGAGCGACCGCAACAATCCAAACGAAATGAGAGTCAGGATGAAGACGGCCAAAAGCAGGGCTGCCATGAGGCAGGAAGCAACAGCAAGCAGAGCGAACTTGACGCCAGCGAACAGCTGTATTCCGGCCAGACGAAGTCCCAGTCGCGAAAGGGACTTCTGCTCGAATAGCGTTCCGCGGGCCACGTACACCGCTGCGGCGGGGTCGCGCATGATCGACTCAATTGTGTCGAACTTCATCACGCCGGTTTTCGCCGCATTCTGAATTGCTTCACCAAGAGTCCAGGCGCGTCGAAATCTGGGTAAAACATAAAACAAGGGAACCCAGGGCAAGATACGAAAGCACCAGGCCAGAAGCGCAGTAAATGACGGCTCAAAAAAGGTTTGAGCCCATCTGGACTCCGCAATGAGCCAAGTCATGGACGACCGGTGGCCGTCCTGCGAGAAAACGATCCGTGCGTGAGCCGGCGCCTCCTCTTTTGTGTCAGCCTCGGCCAGATGGGATTCGGCGACATCGACAGTGATTCCGGATTTCAGCTCCTCGTACCACCGCTTGAGCCATGAATGCACAGCTGATCCGGCCGATAACAACGTGTCTCCGCGACGCTGTGATCCGATGCCATGCACGAAGAGGACGCCGAGCGTCTGTGGAGCAGCTCTCGGGGTTGAAACCTCGGTGCTGCTGTTAGGCGAATTCTCCGACTCGCTCATGGGGCGGCAGTCTAACGCCCGATTGCCGACACTGTCATTCTTGCAGCGCAGCTCTAACAACATGCATTGGCTCGTGCTGCTACGCAAAACGATGAGCACGTGAGATAAGCTGCACGCATGACGTCATGCAGGCTCGCCACCGGACTCCTGGTCGCCACAACGGTTGTGTTCTGCATTGCGGGCTGTTCGCAGGAGCCGACGCCCGGCGAGGTGCAGGCTCATCCTCGATGATGCCGCCCGCAAGCGGCTCGTCGAGCCGGGGCAGGTCGTCGGCGGAGTCGAGTTGATCAGCGAGATCTTCGGCGGATCCGGCGAACTGTGGCTGGAACGTTTTCAGGTGACTCCTGTCAGGAGTCAATTGCGCATTGAATGACTATGATGAGGACCATGAACAAGCTTCGCTTCCGACTCCTGCCGATCTTTGCACTCGCCCTCCTGACTTCCTGTTCGAAGCCCGCTGAGCCGCCTCGAGCGGCCGCCGACAGCAAATCCGCCACAGCGCCTCCCGTCATCAAGGCGCTGTCTCCCGAGGCGTCCATCGCCACGATGCAGATGCCGAGCGGCTACAAGCTCGAGCCGGTGTTGACCGAGCCCGACATCGCCGAGCCGGTGATGATCGCCTTCGATGGCAACGGCCGGATGTACGTCGCCGAGATGCGCACCTACATGATGGACGCGGACGCCAAGGGGGAGCAGGAGCCGTTCAGCCGCGTCTCGCGCCATGAGGACACCGACGGCGACGGCATCTACGACAAGCACACGGTGTTTGCCGACAAACTACTGCTGCCGCGCATCATGCTGCCGCTCGACGATCGCATCATCATCGGCGAGACCAACACCGATGACCTCTATATCTACCGCGACAGCAATGGCGACGGCGTCGCCGACGAGAAGACGCTTTGGTACAAGGGCGGCCCGCGCGGCGGCAACATGGAGCACCAGCCCAACGGCCTCGTCTGGGCACTGGACAATGGCATCTACTGCACCTACTACGACTACCGCCTGCGCTTCGGCGCCGACGGCAAGGCGATCAAGGAATCGATCCCGGTCAACGGCGGCCAGTGGGGACTCACGCAGGACGACTGGGGCAAGGTGTGGTTCGTCAACGCCGGCAACGAGACCGGCCCCGTGCATTTCCAGCAGCACATCATCTATGGGCAATTCTCGGCGCCCGGCGAGCTGATCGGCGAATACAAGAGCGTGTGGCCGATTGCGAGGATGCCCGACGTGCAGGGCGGTCCCGGCGAGCTCCGCCCCGACAACACCCTCAACCATTTCACCGCCACTAGCGGCCAGGACATTTTCCGCGGCGACCGCCTGCCAGAAGATCTGCGCGGCAACCTGTTGTTTGCCGAGCCCGTCGGACGGCTGATCCGTCGCACGTCGATCACCGTGGATGATGGCGTCACGCGTCTCGCCAATCCGTACGAGAAGGACCACGGCGAATTCATCCGCTCGACCGATCCGCTGTTCCGTCCCGTCAACATGATCACCGCGCCCGACGGCACTCTTTATATAGTGGACATGTACCGCGGCATCATCCAGCAGGGTGAGTGGACCAAGAAGGGCTCCTATCTACGCGAGCAGATCGATGCGCTCAAGATGGAGCAACAGACTGGGCGCGGGCGCATCTATCGCCTGCGCTACGAGGGTTTCGAGCGCGGTCCGCAGCCGCACATGCTCGATGAGACGCCCGCCCAGTGGGTGCAGCATCTGTCGCATCCCAACGGCTGGTGGCGTGACACCGCACAGAAACTGCTTGTCCTGCGTCGCGATCGCTCGGTCGTGCCGGCGCTAGAGAAGCTCGCGACGAGCGATGCCCCGGATCCCCGCCCGCGCCTGCATGCGCTGTGGACGCTCGACGGGCTTGGCGCGCTCAGCGACAAACCGATCCTGCAAGCGCTCAAGTCCACGGATCCGCAGGTGCGCATCGCCGGCCTGCGGCTTGCGGACGCGCGCATCACCAAGACTGCGCCGCACGCTCCGCTGGCTGCCGCCGTGCGCACTGCGTTGCACGACACCGATCCGCGCGTCACCATCCAGGCCATGCTGTCCGCGCGTCGCGCCGCCCAGTCTGAAGCAAAGATGGCCGACGCGAAGAAGGCGATCCAGGCCACCGCCGCCGCGTCATCCTCCGCCGGCGTTTACGCCATCAACGAGCAGCTCTGGGATGAAGCCAAGAGCGAAGATCCGCAGCTCATCCGCCTGCTCGGCGTCAACGGCCTCAAGTCTTATCGTTCGGGCGCGACGCTCTTCAACTCGGTGTGCTTCGCCTGTCACGGCACCGACGGCCACGGCGCGCCCAAGCCCGGCGCCGCGGGCAGCACCATTGCGCCGCCGCTCGCCGACTCGCGTCGCGTGCTGGGCGACGAGCGTGCCGCGATTGCCATCGTGCTGCACGGCTTGCAGGGCAAGGTCGACGGCGTCGACTATGGCGCGCCCATGGTGCCGATGGATTCCTATTCCGATGCCGAACTCGCCAATGTGCTCACCTACATCCGCAACAGCTTCGGCAACCGTGCGCCTTTGGTCGCGCCCGCGGCCGTCGCCGCCCGGCGTGCCGCTGATGCGGGACGCACCAGCTACTGGACGCTCGAGGAGCTCACGGGTCAGATCCCTGCGCTCGGCGTGCCGCGCGAGCGCTTCAAGCGCCGCGCCGAGTGGAAACTCGCGGGCATGAAGGCGCGCGAGAAATCGCCGCTCGAGGCGATGGTCGATGGGGATGCGAACACGGGATACATCACTGAGGACGTCAAGCCCTTCCCGCTGGAGTGGATCACCATCGAGTTGCCCTCGCGCAGCAAGATCACGGGCATCGACGTCGATTCTCGTGGGCAGAAGGGACAGGACGGCAAGGACATGGGCTGGGCACCGGCCTATAGCGTCGAAGCGTCCGACGACGGCAAGACCTGGACCATGGTCGCGCCAAAGGTCATCGGCGAACCTCACGCCCGTTTGAATCTTCCCGCTCCGCTTGAAACGCGGCATCTGCGCATCGCGATCGTGGAGAAGGAAGGCTGGCAGCCGTGGGTGATCAAGGAACTCAACTTGTACGGCGTCGAAGGGGAGCGGTGATCATGAAAACACGACTGATTCTGGGGATGACAGTCCTAGCCCTCTCAGCCTTGCCCGCGTTTTCTCAACAGGAGCCGCCGCTGATCAGTGTTTCCGGCTCCGCCGAGGTAAAGGTGGCGCCGGACGAGATCTATTTGCGACTCGGCGTGGAGACGCGCGATGCGACCCTGGAAATCGCCAAGAAGCAGAACGATGAGCGCGTATCGAATGCCTTGGCTTTCCTGAAGTCGAAGGGCATCCCGGACAAGGATCTACAGACTGATTTCATCAGTATCGATCCGACATACAACAATGAGAGCTCGCGCAGAGTCGCGGTATATGCCGTCCGCAGATCCATTGAAGTCCGATTGACGGACACAAAGGGGTTCGAGGCAATCCTGACCGGGCTTCTGAACAGCGGTGTCAACAATGTCGAGGGCATGGAGTTGCGAACTTCCGAATTGCGCAAGCATCGCGACGCGGCGCGCGCCATGGCGATTCGTGCTGCACGGGAAAAGGCCGACGCCCTGGCGGCGGAACTCGGCGTGAAGCGCGGAAAGGTTTACGCGGTCAACGCGAATGAGTGGGGCGGCTTGTGGAGCTCGGCAAGTGAGCGGAACTTCCGCTATGCGGGCCTCATGAACCAGAACGTTGCGCAAAACGCCGGTCCTCCCGCCGAAGCGGGGAACGGAACTCTTTCATTGGGTCAGATCAGCGTGTCCGCGTCCGTGCAGGTTTCGTTCCTGATCGAGTGAGTCGCGACGTCAGCGAATCACCTTTCCTTGTAGACCGTATCGATGGCCAGACCCGCCGCGAGCAGCAGGGTATTCCGCTCGCGTGTGGGGGCACCTTTCAGCGCGATAATGTAGTTGTCGGCGGTGGTGAACAACTCTTTGCCGACGCCCGCCCACTTCTTGGTGATGCTGCCGATTTCCTGCTCGGTCTTGTCCAGGAAACGGAAATTCCAGCCTTTCCAGTCTCCTTTGACCAGGGCAACCTCGTTGTCCGCTGCGTCATGCACACGGAAAGCGCCACCCAGCGAGAACGCCTTGCTCTTCATCCAGCCCACGATATTGCCGTTGCGATCGAGGATGTCGATCCGCGAGCGGAACAGGGTCATGCCGCGCTGGATCGAGAACAGCAGCGCGCTTTCATTCTCGGCGTCATCGCCCGAATAAATGAAGATCTTCGTCGGCAGCATTTGTTTGTTGATGAGGAAGCGCAGCACTTGAATGAGCGTGCCCGGCTTCTCCTGGGCAATGCCGATCTGCTGTTGTGATTGCGGATCGAGAATGTCGTAGGTGTTCGACAGCTTCATGAATCCGACATGTTCGCGGATGAAGTACGACTGGCGGTCCAGCATTGATGCGCTCCTGATCTTGGGCTAGTCGAAGCGCACATAGTAGGTGGCCGGGGCCACCGCCCGTATGGGTCACCGTCACATTTATTGACGGACGTTACGACGCGGACGCGCGGCCAGGAGTGCGAGCAAGAGCAGTAGCAAGAATGGATCGAGCGATCCGCCGCCACCGCCTCCACCACCGCCGCCGCCATTGTCAGCGGGAGGCGGCGCGGGAGGTGGCGCTGGCGGGGGGCCAGACACAGGCAATGCCTTCAGACAGGAGTAACTGTCGCTCACCGCGTTGATCTGATCGAGACTGCACTGGGAAAAGGACGTGACCGACGTGTCGATCACCGGCGTCATGATGTATTGGCCCTGCGGCGTGGACGCACATTCCTGAGTGCCGTCGTGCGGCGCGCCGAACACATGGCCGATCTCGTGCGCGGTGATGAGCGTGTCTAATGTCGTGCTGTTGTGGGCCTGGGTGAGACCGGCGCCAAAACGCGGGCTGCACAACGCCAGCGTGTAGGCGATGCCCAAGATATCGCCGTCCAGGTCGCGGCCGGTGAACAGATGCGTGAGGCCGGTGGCGGAAAGCGCCGCGCTCTGTTGTCGCAAGTGTCCCAACTCATCGAGCAGTTCGCTCGAATCGGTGGTGGCGGACATGCCCGCCGTAGCGTCGCCAGCGACATTCACCGATATGACCTGCAGCTCCACTCCGACCTGCGAACTGAAGATTCCGTCCACGTTGTTGAGGCGAGTGAGAATCGCATCGCGGGCCTGGGTTTCGTTCGAGTAGCGCGCGAGAAAGTCCGCATCGCCGAGGACGGAAATCTCGACCCCCTGCGTCGCCACTCCGGCCGGCGCCCCCTGCGCCCGGACACGCAGCTCGCCGACCATGGCGCTGAAGGCCTCGCCCGGGTCGCGCGGCGTCGCCACCGCATCGTCACCGAAGGAAACGCCCTGCTCCAGCACGGCGTCCGAGAGTTTGAACATCACCGTGCCGGCCGCGCCGAGATTGACTCCGTCGGCCGAAGCGTCGACGACATACAGCTCGTGACCGTCCCAGATCATGCCGCGCGGCAAACCGTCTTGAATGCTGATGCGCGCCCAGGAACCCGGAGCGCCTTCGAGCCTACCCGTGTAGAGCTGCACGGAGCTGCCGGCGGCAATCTGCGCCAGACGCCGGTTGCTCGAGAGTTGCAAGCGAAAGTTGCGATCGAACGCGGTGAACTCGAGCGTGGCGGCGGCACCTTTGCGTGTGAGCGCGGGTCGCAGATCCTCCGTATGTTGAGGTATGAGTCCCCCCGCTGCGCCGCTCAATGCGGGCCACGCCGTGGCCGCGAGCAGTACCGCCGCGCACCGCGTCAGCTGTTCGCGTGATTTCCGGGGCGTCACTTTTCGCATCTCTTGCAAGATGCGCCGCCCGCGCGCCGGGCGGAAACAGGATTGGCCCGCAATCACTGCGAGCCGACACTGACTCCCGGCGGATCACTCACTCATTTGTAGTCCCACACCGTCCTGTGGTCGCTATGATCAGGAAAATGTCCGCTATGAAATATATCGCAGCACTTCTCCTGGCCCTGTTGGCGGCTTCGCCATCCAGCGCTCAGAGCGTCACGCGGGACGAACCCAGCATCATTCCCCGTGCCAGGTCCGCCACGATCGACCGTACGTCCAAGGGTGATATCGCGCGCGCGACCGTCG
>Ga0207675_100000772_pt1 | contig 31941 bp, 21 predicted proteins | sample KBSSwiS42_FD_184305 | JGI IMG/M metagenome (GOLD analysis project Ga0207675, IMG submission 184305) | Switchgrass rhizosphere microbial communities from Kellogg Biological Station, Michigan, USA - KBS Switchgrass S4-2 (SPAdes) (version 2) | ecosystem: Host-associated > Plants > Roots >...
ACCCACATCAACGACATCGTCAACGAGATCAAGTGGAAAGATCTCGATCAAGTCGTCCTCGTGGGCCATTCCTATGGCGGCATGGTCATTACGGGCGTCGCTGAACAAGTGGTCTCGCGGCTCGCCTCCATCGTGTACCTGGATGCGTTCCTCCCTGCCGACGGCCAATCAGTGGTGGACGTGGGCCAGCAATACGCGCCGGGGGCGCCGCCTCCGCCACCTTTTTCAGGTGCGGGTGCGGCTGCGTTTTTGGGGTCAACGAAAAGGACCGGCCGTGGGTTGCGAGTAAACTGACGGAGCAACCACCGGGCACGGTGACCGAGAAGCTGCGCGTCACCGGCGCGTTTCTTAAAGTGCCGCGCAAGTCGTTTATCGGTGTGACGAAGGGCGAGCAGCCGTTTTTCAAGGCCGTTGCCGACCGCTATGCAGCTGACCCGGTCTGGCAGGTCCACCGAGTCGATGGCGGCCACGACGTGATGATCGACAAGCCGGACGAGCTCACGGCGCTTCTTGAAGCGGCAATCTAACCAGTCAGAGAAGCGCCGAATGTCGTCCAACGGGTCGTTGCTGCTGGCGAACGCAGTGGATGGCGGAAGCGGCGGCTCGCTGGCGCTCGCTCGCCGCCATACTTGTTAGGCGTTCGTATCGAGCGCGCGCATCACCTCGCCTGCACTCTGCGGAGTCGCATGGCACCAAAGTAATGTTCAGCCGGCGCGACACGAGGGTGCTACACGCAATCGTCTGCCACTTGCGCCCTCGGCGTCGCCGAGCGTACGCTCGGCACATGCGCAAGACACCATTCCCGCGTCGCCGTCTGTCGCTCGAGGAGTATCTCGCGATGGAAGAGGCGAGCCCGGTGAAACACGAGTTCGTCGCCGGCGAAGTGTACGCGATGTCGGGCGTGACACTTCGCCACAACATCATCACGCTAAACCTGGTCAGGCGACTCCACGGACACGCGCGCGCACGACGCTGCACGGTGCTCGCGACGGACGTGAAGGTCCACGTCATGGACCGCATCTACTATCCGGACGCCATGGTCGCGTGCGGCAAGGCCGCCGACGTGGAGCTGATCGTCGACGAGCCATCGCTCATCGCCGAAGTCACGTCGCCAAGCACGCGCGCGATCGATCGGCGGGAAAAGCTCGATGCGTACCTTCGAATACCATCCCTCCGGCAATACCTGATCATCGATCAGCGCCGCAAGCACGCGCTGTCCTACGGCCGTCATGAGGACGGAGACTGGCTGCGGGATGAGATCGAAGGAGATGGCGACATCGCGATCCCGTTCCTCGAAACGCGCGTCACAATGGCCGAGCTGTACGAGGACGTCATCCTGCCACCGCTCGCCGTGAAGGAGGGGCAAGGCGAGGAGTGGGATGAGGACGGCTGGGATGACGACGAAGCCGAGTAGCACGCTCGCCATCAACCGTGCGCACCGCTCTTGCCGCAAAGGTATTTCTCGCCTTGACCTGTTTGGTGGTCGCGTTTCAGCTCGCCCTCGCGGCTGGCGCGCCGTGGGGTGAGCTCACGATGGGCGGGGCCGTTCGCGGCCAACTCCCACCTCGCATGCGTGCGATCGCGCTCGGCTCGGCTGTCTTGCTCACGGGTTTCGGCGCAATCGTTGCCGCGCGCGCTCACCTCGCCTTTCCGCGATGGCGCCGCACCTCACGTTGGCTGGTCTGGGTCGTCGCCGCCTATTCGATTGTCGGAGTCGTCCTCAACGCGCTGACGCCAAGCCCGCGCGAACGCGCACTGTGGTTGCCGGTCGCCGTCGTACTCGCGGTCTGCGCGGTGATTGTGGCCCTCGGTTCTCGCGAGCGTGCGTGATGCCGACCACATTCATCATCAAAGCGCGAAAGTCACGGTAGTCCGGCCGGTCACGATGGACGCCTGGAGGAACAAGAGATGAACCTTCGAGCCTTCCTCCCTTTTCTACTGCCGCCGGGCACGGTCGACGAACACGTCGTCGACAATCGCGTGTTCCTGCTCGGTCTCGACCAGCTGTATCGTGAGAGGGTGAAGCGTCACGAGAGCACGGAGCTGCTCACGTGCGCGCGTGCGGTCGCGGCGAGGTTGAACGTCGCGCCCGCTGCCGTGCCGATCGAAGGGTATTACACGGAGACGAAGGAGCTCACCGAGTACTTCCGCCTCACTCGTGGCTTGCAGAGCGTGGGCGAGGAAGCGGCTCCTCACGTCGCGGGGATGCCCGAATTCCAGCGACTGCTGTCTGTCGTGTCGTCACCGCTGTACGGTCGCCCAGTCCAGGAGGAGGAGCGTCGGCTATTGCCGGCGGGCCGCGATCCACTCTCGCAGGCGCTCCACGACACCGGAGCGAATCCGATTGATCAGTGGACTGTCGCCAATCTGGTCGAGCGCTCACACCAGGTCGCGCTCGAAGGGGAAGATTTCTCGCTCGTCGGTCTCGCATCTATCGTGCGGGATGCAGTGATCCTCGCGGCATCGCGCGAGTCGGTGGTCCTGTATGCCGAGCGTGTTGTCGTAACCAGTGCGCTGCGGAGCATCCCGCGTATTCCGGTCTACGTCTGGCGAGTGGATGAAGAACTTTCACGACGAGCCGAGCGCTTCGTGGCCACGTTCAATGAGCTGTTCGATGAGGATCTGCCGAAGCCCGTCGCCAAGAACGCGGCGCTCTTCTTCGAGGCAGCGGACGCGGGCGAAATCCTCGGACGATGCGTCTGCCTCGGCGAAACCCTGCAACCAAAGCAGTTCTACCACTGGGCGATAAATCGCGGGAGCGGTGGCAGGCTGGTAGTCGAAGATTTCTGGGATGCCGAGCTCTGGACGACGAAACGCTACCGCAATCGCCGGCGCACTCCCGCCTGGCGTGCAGTGACCTGACCTTACGCGACGCTGCAGCGCGGCGTGAGCGACTGCCAGATGACTCTCACGATCGTCGAGGAGCCCCCGACCCAATTGGTCGAGTATGCCCAGGTCCCAATGGGCTTCACGGTGGCCGAGCGCTTCGATGACCAGGCACTCATGGCGTTGAGAGATGACGCGGCCGTCCAGGGAGTCGCAGTCTCACCGCCTTACTGGAAGGACTACGATGCGTATCTCGACGGGCATCCGTCCGAGTGGCCACGTCAGTTCGACCTCTCGCGATGGACCATTCTCGCGGCATTCGATCGTACGCGCCGCGTCGGAGGCGCGGTTGTCATTGTCGACGATCCGCAGATCGACTTACTTCGCGATTGTCCGTCGTGTGCTCTTCTCTGGGACGTTCGTGTCGCGCCCGATGCGCGCCGCCAGGGCGTTGGCTCTGCGCTCCTCGAGGCTGCCGAAGAGCGCGCGCGTGAGCGCGGTGCTCGCAGCCTTCGCGTCGAAACTCAAGACGTCAATGTGCCGGCGTGTCGCTTCTACCACGCCCACGGGTTTCGATTGGAGCGAACGACACACGGAGCCTACGCCGAGCTGCCGAACGAGGTTCAGCTGCTCTGGCGCAAGGCACTACGGTGAAAGATCAGCGCCGCACGTTAGGCTTATGACCGACTCCGAACGCGCGCTCGCGATCAACCGTGCGGGTGGTTCCCGAAGAACCAAACACAGGAGAGGCCGGTGGGGCCCCTCCTGTGCTCATTTCCCAACAGCGATCGTCAGGCGATCGTCGACAGCGAGGCGTAATCGAATGTCTCGATCGTCGGCTTCCCGGCCATCACTGGGCGAAGCGCCTTGTCGACCTGCGGGTACGTCGCGGTCTCGTACTTCCGGGCTGCATCCGCATTGTTCCAGACGCTGATGGCGAGTACATGCTGATCGTGCACCAGCAGCAGCTCGTCCTTGAAACCGTCCTGTTTCTTCAGGACTGGAAGCACTTCGCTCTTGAAGAGCTTGTGGAACTCTTCGTTCCTGTCCTTCGCGATGTCGAAGCGAACGCTGCGCGCGACCTGTTTGTTGATGTCTTGCATTTGAGTGTCTCCAGACACCTCGTCGGTGTTTTTCCGGAGCCCTGCGTGCGAGGATCTTCCGCAGGTCCCCAACGCCGAGAGGATCAACCCTGGCGCCTAAGTCATTCCCTATGCTTCAAGTAGTATAGCACATTCAGCGCGCTAAATGTGGTATTTTCAATAATTTACCATAAGACGTGCTAGCCACGGCAGTTACCTGTCGAGGTTCGCATCGGAGGCCAAGCACGCGCCGATCGAGCGCACCAAGGCACCGCGACCCGGCGTATGGCCCGGCGCCGTTAGGCGAACCCCGTTAGGCGATCATCGCCATCGTTGATGCCGCAGGCGCGCACGAATACATGCCGCGCTGAGTCGATGTTCCGCTTTGCGCTCACGCTCGCGACGTGTCTTGGACGTTCCACTGACTCTCCCAGCTATTCGTTCCTGAGCGCGACGATCGGGTCGACTCTCGCCGCTCGACGTGCCGGAACCCAGCTTGCCACCACCGCCGCCAAACCGAGTGCGATGGCCGCCCCGCCAAACGCGACCACGTCCGTCGGCGGAACGCCGTAGAGCAGGCTCGCGATGAGCCGCGTCGCGCCGACCGCCGTGAGCGACCCCGCCACCACCCCGACTCCCGCCAGCATCACACCCTGGCGCAGCACCAGCCCGAGGACGTGCGAGCTTTGCGCACCTAACGCCACGCGAACCCCAATCTCCCGCGTGCGCTGCGACACGCTGAACGCCGTCACTCCGTAGATCCCCAGCAGCGCCAGGAGCAACGCAACCGTCCCGAGACCCGCGGACACGTACAGCGCCACCCGCTGCGGGAACAGCGACGCCACCGTCTGTTCCTCCATGGTCTGCTGTCGGAGGACAGGCAGTCTCGCATCCACCTCCTGCACGAGCCTGCGGATGGGCGACGCGACCGACGTCACCGCACTCGCCGTCGTCGTCTTCACGAGCAGGCTCGTGCGGCCCATGTACCGCTGCGCGAAGGGAACATAGATGAAGTTCCGTTGCGGCTCGCCGAGCGATCGGTACTTTCCATTACGCGCTACGCCGATGATCGTCACCACACGATCATCAGTCGTTAGGGTACGCCCCACAGCATCCTGCCCCGGGAACAGCGCGGCGGCGAACGCCTCGTTCAGGATCGCCACGTCACCCGCGCCGGCCCGATCCGACTCGGCGAAGTCGCGGCCGCGGACCAGTGGAATCCCCATCGTCGCGAAGTAGCCCGGCGTCACGACGTTCCAGTCCTCACGCCAGCCGCCGTCCTGACCACCGGGCGGTTCGCGCCCCGCAACCTTTATAGGGCCGAGCCCCAAGCCACCACCGTCCAGCGGCAGCATGGTCGAGAGTGCCACCGACCGCACGCCGGGAATCGCGCGTGCTCGCTCGAGGAGCGTCGCGCCGACACGCCGTCCCGACGTCTCGTCGAGATTCGCGAGCCCCAGGTCCAGCGACGCGATGTACACGCCGCGCGCATCGAAGCCGGGGTCGATACTCCGCGCCCGCGTCAATGTCCGTGCGAACAGTCCACCGACGACGAGCAGCAGCATCGAGAACGCGATCTGCGCGACGAGGAGCACGCTGCGCAGGCGCAGTCGCTGTCTTGTCGCCGTGCCGCCCGTATCGGACTTGAGCGCCGGCACGAGATCCGGACGCGTACTCTGAAGCGCCGGAACCACGCCGGCGACCAATCCCGTGAGCAGCGACACAACGAGCGCGAATGTCAGCACGCGCCAATCGAGCTGCGGGTTCACATAGAGCGGCACCGGGAGCCGCGGAACGAGCGCCATCAGCGCCGACACCATCCACTGCGCGAGCAGGAGACCAGCCGTGCCGGCGGCCGCGAACACGAGCAGGCTCTCGACGACGAGCTGCATCACGAGCTGTCCACGCGACGCGCCCAGCGCGAGCCTGACGGCGATCTCACGACGCCGAACGCTCGCGCGCGCCAGCAGCATTCCCGCGACGTTCGTGCTCGCGATGACCAGCACAAGTCCCGCGATCGCGAGCAGCAGGCCCAGGAACCCGGCCACCATCGGCCGCACGTCGCCAGGGAAGAGGCTTGCCTGCGCTACGACGAGCCCGTCATGCCCGCTGTTTTCGGCCGGGTACTGCGCAGCGAGCCGCGCGGCGATGCCCGACAGCTCCGCCTGGGCCTGCCCAATGCCGACGTTAGGCGCGAGGCGGCCGATACCCATGATCCACACGGACCGGCGACTCTGGAAGATGTCCGCCGGTAACCCCAGGAGTGACGACGCCGTGAGCGGCACCCATATGTCCGGTGCCAGCACGAACGGGCCCTGGAACCGATCTGCGGCCACGCCCAGGATGGTGAACGGTGTTCCGTTGAGGACGATGGACTTCCCGACGATCGATGAGTCGGCCTGGAAGCGTCGGTTCCAAAATCGGTGACTCAGCACGACGACGGCACTTGCCCCGGGTGCACGATCGTCCTCCAGCGTGAAGAAATGGCCTAACGCTGGACGCGCCTCGAGCACCGAGAAGAAGTTGCCGCTCGCGGCGCCCATCTGAATCGGCTCGCCACCGCCCGGACCGGCGAGGCTCACCGCCTGCGGGTCGACGCGGAGAGCGGCCAGCCCCGAGAGCGACCGCGCCGACGCACGGTAGTCGACGAAGTTCGGGTAGGAGAAGTTGTCGAAGCCACGACCGTCCCGCGTGGAGCCGACGGTGACGACCCGTTCGGGGTGCCCCACTCCCGGTGGTGGTCGAAGCAGGAGCGTATTGGCGAGCGTCACGATCGCGGTCGTTGCGCCGACGCCGACAGCGATCGAGATCACGGCGACGACCGCGAACAGCGGACTTCGGCCGAGGGCCCGGATGGCGTAGCGGACGTCCTGTCTCAGGAGGTCGAACATGGGCGGGCCTGAACGGATGGAGGGAAGGGTCCCGTTCCTACGGCACGGAGGTCCGGCGCGTTTCGATGCCAGCCAAGCGCGACCGTGGCTCGTTAACGACTTGATCGACCTTTGTGGCAGTGGCGCTAGCGCGCATGATCACGACCACGTTCATCATCGAAGCGCGAAAGCCGCGGTAGCGCCCGGGCACCGCCTACGGCATCGAGCGCGCACCAGATGGCTCGCGTGAGGCCGCGAAGGCGCTGATCATCGCGGCAGGTACGGGATAGAACACGTACGGCCGAGCGCCGGACACGTAATGCTCCGCCGGAAGCGGAGGCAGCTCGGCACCGAAGTAGTGCGCCAACACGTGCCGGAAGACGTTCACCAAGGTGATCGGCTGCCTGAAGGCGCTGTCCCCACCCGCGGGGAGGTACGCCGCAGCGAACGCGCCAAAACGCTCCTTCACGAAATCACGTGACACCGACTCCGGGTGTTCGTAGAACCGCACGTCCGTGAAGCGCGAGCCATGGTCCGCAAGCACCAGGATGATGGGCGGTGTCGGCGACCGGCGGAGAATTCCGCGAACCGCATCCAGCGTCATCCGATCCACGCACGCTACTTGTGCCAGGTAGGCGGCTCGCTGCTCCGGCGAGTCATTCTCCTCGGCAAGGGTGATGGGACGGCGACGTGGACGGCAATCGCTGTCGTACACGTACGGGATGTGCGGCAGCATCACGTGTGCGAAGGCGAACGTCGGCGCCGTATCCGACGGCACGTCCTTCAACGCGTCGAACTCCCGGAGATCGGGCATCTGCGGCAGACGCACAAGCGGGTGCAGCAGCGTCGTCTGCGCCACGACCGTGCGAAGCTCCGTACGACGAAGCGCATCCCTGATGTTGAATGTGCGGCGGTCAACGTAGACGGAATCGGCCAGCGGGCTGAATTGCGTTGCGGCGAACCAGGCAGATGGGAGAAGGAGGTAGCGATAGCCGCGCGCCTTCAGGAAACGTGCGATGTGATTGTTCTCAATGAGGAATTTCGGCAGCGCGAAGTCGGTGGAGGTCACGCGGATTTCGTTCGCGATGTGGGTGATTTGCTCGAAGTTCAGAAGCGACGCGAGCGACAGGAACGTGTGGATGTAGTTGCTCGTCGCCTCCGGCGGAATCACAAAACCGAGCGCGCGGAGACTGTCCTCGAACGCCGTGCTGGAGTCGCCAAGGACTTCACGGCGCGTACGAGCGTTCGCGTGGCCGTCGAGGACGATAAGGTAAATGTCTCGAAGCGGTCCGTTGGCGGCGGACTGCGGGCCGGTCGGGATCGGTTTTGAGAGGTCGCGCGCGAGTGCGCTGTGCGCCAAAACGCGCGAAGTTGCGACGTCGCCGCGTGCCGTCCCGATGACGCCGAAGGCGAGCAGCAGCCAGCCGAAAATGGCGCCGAACTTGTTGAGGCTACGAAGTCGACCAGCTGGCTGTCGCAGACTCCAGGCGATGACCAGAAGCAAGACCAACACTCCCGCCGGAACGAGCACAACCTCGCGCGAGAGCCGCCAGCTCACTTGACTCAGCGCAGACTGCAGCGGCACGAAGTCGAAGAACCAGATCACCGCGAGCGCGGCGATCGGCGCAGCCCGCTCGACGACGTCATCGGCGCGAACCGCACGGACGAGCAACAGCGTGAGGCCGGTGACGACCGCTGCGATCGCGACGGCCGCGGTGAGAATGATGAGAAGATCCGAGCGCCGATACTGGCCACCGTTCACGGCGGCGATGCGCAGCACGGCGGCCGCCGCGAACGTTGCCGGGTAGATGAGATCGACGAAACGATTCACGTCAGGTCGTGCGGCGTCGCATCCGGTAGAGTGCGCGCTCGGACCCGGGGATCGGCTCGCGCGCCTCTATGACGAACCATTCGGAGAACGCCCGCTCGAACTCGGGCTCCGTGTAGTCCGGGAAGATGTCCGGCCGGTTGCGCAGCAGACGAACGACTTGCGAATCGCTCTTCGGCACGAACTCGATCACCAGCTCGCGGCCTAGGCAGGAGAACGCCTCGGCGACACGCGGGAGGGGGACGTTGTTCCCGATCGCGAGGTGGTGTACCAGCGCGAGCGCCATCACGACATCTGCGGGGCCTCGCGCGCCGATCGACTGGCGTTCCTCGTTGGCCCAGCCGAGTGACGGTGACGGGTTCATCATGTCGAGGAGGAGCGGAAGAATCCCCGTCTCACGGGCCGAGCGAACGCGTCGATAGTTTTGCTCGACAGCCGCCGGGTCTACGTCGAAGCACACCACCATAGGCGCCACGCTGCGCGCGACGCGGGTGAACATCCCCGTGTTGCCACCGATGTCCCAGACCATGCGTGGTCGCGAGGCGGCCACGAAATCGCGCACGATCTGTCGCTTCGCCTCGTGCGCGGCGTCGGAGTAGTTGTGATCGTGCTCGTAGTCTGCCCACTCCGTTCCGGCCGGGCACCAGTCCAGTCGCTCGATCACTCCCCGAAGACTTTCGGTCAGCGCGATCAACGTTCTCGCGGTTACCGTGCGGTTCCCTGCCACCGCGGCTACAGAGGCATCGCGGTATCGGTGAGTCGCGCGCGCGTGCAGGTGGATGTGAAGGAGATGGCCCGGGGCGAGCCATGAGCGGGCCGGAAGCAGCCTGCTCCCGAGCTCGAGCGGGATGCCATCGAGGTAGGTACGAAGCAGATTCTGGCACCTGATATCGCGCTCGCTCATGACGGCGAGCGGGACGACGAAGTGCTCGCAGAATTGCTTGTACGCGCGCCACGGGTTGTCAACGGAGCGACGCTCGAACGACAGCGTGTCGATGAAGACCGGACGACCATCCTGGAACTGCACGTTGTACGCGCTCGCATCACGAAGGACGAACCCGCGCTCCAGCGTGCGCTTCTGCACTTCCAGGGTGAGCAGCGCCGCATCCTTCAGCTCACCGAACGACCATTCGTAGGGGTATGAAATGAAGTCCACTCGAGTCGGGCGCAGCACGGCATAGGCTTCCGATGTGACCGCGTGCTCGAGCGCGACTCGCTCATGACCGATGAGTAGACCGGCCGAGGAGAGGTCGTTGTAGAGTCCGGACGACTCGCAGGCATCAAACTCCTCGGCGAACGAGGTGTTGACTTGTCGGTAGAGCTTGCCGCCTGACTGGTAGACGAATCCGCTCGGGTCGCGGTAGGAGCCGCGTACCCGTTCAGCGATCATTCCTCGGTATGCGAACGCCGCGCGCCCTGGAAGAAGCGCTTCACTGATTCGCGGACGGACCGCAATGTCGCGCCGAGTGCGATGATGCCCGCGGCGATCATCTGGAGAATGAGGCTTCCTGCGGATCCGTCGATATACATGGCATACCTCTACGAATACGGACACTCGCTACGGGACGCGTCAATCAAACCGGCGAAACGACTCGTTGAGCCAGGCGCAATGATCACCGAGCGCCCTGAAGCGGGCGAACTGGAAACGATTGCAACAATTCTGCCACATTCCGGTCACGGGCAAATCTGCCACATTCTCGTGAGCGACGAAAGACACAAAAATCTGCAACCTGCCGTCCGGCCCGGGTCGCTCGGGACGCTTCGCTGCCGTCGATCTGGACGCCCCGGACGCCCCGCGCCCCGAGCTTCCGGATGAGGAAATCCGCTATCGCCTGGTCGGCGATGAACCAGCACCGGTGCCGCAGGGAAATCGTGGATCGTTAGGCAGCACCAGCACCTCCCCCTCCTCCCCGCGCCTGCAGCCGGGACGCGAGGTCCGACGTCTGATGAACCGGCTTCCACAGAGCCAGGCTGGGCTGATGGGAATGGATAGTCCGGACCTGCTCGCGTGAAGGACTGAGCGCTGCCTGCCGAGGGGAGAACCAGCGTGCGGCGAGTATGGAGGCGCTGCGAAGGAAGCGGTAATGAAGAGACGGCGCATCGACCGGGCTCTCGTTCGAGGCCCGCCCAACGCCGGCTCGGGCGGTCCTAGCATGGGATGCACTGCATGCCCTCGAGTTAGCTGCGCCCGTCGTGAACGGCGCCGTTACACGTGTTCAGGTTAGTACGGTCGCCCAGCAAGATCCGACAGGTAGGCCGGCCCTGCCGAACAAAACGTCATCGTTTGTGCGAGTCCCGGGACGAAGCGAGCAAAATGGCCGCCTGACGAGTGAAATCGAACACAAGCGGAGCACCTTTCGCGCTTCGTCATCCGCACCGGGACGAGTGACGTGCGCACGCGCCTGACGAGTCGTTGACATTCGCCAGTGCCCACACATATCGTCGCATTCATAGGGCATCCATGCGCACGCCGCATGGGCGTCCGACGAAGTCACCCCAACGCCTAACGCGTGGAGCAGTCGGTATGACGATCAGCCCGCAGGGCCGCTCGGCCCATCGCTTCAGTCCATCACGGAGGACCCCACACCGCGCAGTGCCGCAACGCAGTCGAGACCCAACTCTCTTCTACCAGACGGTCGATGGACGACCAGGGAGGCAGGATGCATTTGTCCTCGCGTTGGCTCGCTCTTCTCGCCGGAATGCTCATCGCAGGCCCAGCCCGACCAGGTCTGCTCGGAGCGCAACAGCCAGTCACCATAACCGGACGCGTCACGAACGACGCAGGCGCTCCACTCTCGCTGGCATCGGTGTACATCGAAGCACTCGGCCTCGGCACCCAGACCGCCGAGGACGGCCGATACCAGCTCACCGTCCCGGCCGCGCGCGTCACCGGCCAACAGATCAGCCTCGGCGTTCGCGCGATCGGCTTTCGCAACACCTCCGCGCTGATCACGCTGACGGGCGGTTCACTCTCGAAGGACTTCACGCTCGTCGCCAACCCGCTCCGACTCGGCGAAGTCGTCGTCACCGGCTCCGGCACGTCCACCACGGTCGAGAAGCTCGGGAACACGATCAACTCGGTCAAATCCGAGGAGGTTCAAAAATCCAACGAGCCGAACATCGTGAACGCGCTCGCCGCAAAGGCGCCTGGTGTCGAGGTCACCTCGCAGTCGGGCGATCCCGGTGCAGGCTCGTCGATCATCATCCGCGGGCTCAAGACCATTCAGGGTGACGGCCAGCCGCTCTTCGTCATCGACGGTCAGCCGATCGACAACTCGACGCTCAAGACCGGTGACTTCGCCGACGCGGGGACCGCATACACGAACCGCGCCGCGGACATCAACCCTAACGACATCGAGTCGATCGAGATCCTGAAGGGTGCCGCTGCGTCGGCGATCTATGGCGCGCGGGCGGCCCAGGGTGTCGTGCTCATCACGACGAAGAGCGGTCGCGCCGGCGCCACACGGTATTCGTTCCGCTCGACAAGCGGGTGGGATGACGTCAACAAAAGCCTGCCTCTCCAGCGTTCGTTCGGTCGTGGGGATTTCGGCTCGGCGGCGTCGGCGGAATGCGGCGGACCGGGTTGCACGCCAACGTCGGTGAGCTGGGGACCGAAGCTCGCGTCAGGCACGCCGGTTTACGATCACTGGGACGAGGCATTCAACACCGGGCACACGTTCGCCAATGACCTCACTGTCTCCGGCGGCGATGACCGGCGGACGTTCTTCGCGTCGCTCGGCAACACCTACCAGAACGGCACGATCGTGGGCGACCACGACAAGTACAACCGCACGACGGGTCGCCTCAAGGCGACGCAGTTCTTCGGCAGCAAGCTGCGCGTCGGCGGCAACATCTCGTACATGGATGTCCGGGCGCGCTACGTCCAGAAGGGCAACAACCTCAATGGCATCCTGCTCGGGCTCGCGCGCACGCCACCGGACTTCAACAACTTCCCGTACGAGGTCGACGGGCTCCACCGATCGTACCGGTACCCGGAGCCCGCGAACGCGACGGATGATCGCGGCTACGACAATCCGTTCTGGGTCATTAACCGTGACCAGAACACGTCGGATGTGAATCGCGCCATCGGCAACTTCGATATCTCGTGGGACCCGATGTCGTGGCTCAACCTGAAGTACACGTTCGGCGCCGATTACTCGGCCGATAACCGCATCGAAGGGCTGCCGCCGCAGAGTGCAGGCGATGCCCTCACCGGCCAACTCTGGCAGGGCACGTACTCCAACCTGCAGCTCGACGGCAACTTCACGGCGAGGGCAGAGAAGCGGTGGAGCTCGGCGCTCAACACGTCGCTCACGTTAGGCCAGAACCTGAATAGCCGTGACCTCCGCCAGGTCCAGGCCAAGGGGACGACCTACATCGATCCCGATCTCTTCACCCTGAACAACACCGTCAACTCGAACCTGCAGGCACAGAACTACACCTCCCTCGTGCGGGTGGCGGGGTACTTCGCGCAGGCCGGCGTCGACCTGTGGGATCAACTCTTCCTCACTGCCGCAATTCGCGCCGACCAGTCCTCGACGTTCCCTAAGGCCGACCGGACGAACTGGTACCCCAAGGCGAGCATCGCCTGGAACGCCTTCGGTACGGGTTCCCGCGGAGCAGTTGGCCCGCTCAGCTACCTGAAGCTGCGCGCGGCCTACGGCGCCGTGGGGCGCGAGCCGATCGCCTATCAGATCCTCGACGCCTTCAGTGGCGGCGCCCAGGGGCTCGACTTCGGCGGCGGTACGACGAGCCCGACGCAGAACGGCATCGGTGGACTCGTCAGCGATACCGTGAAGGGCGCACCCTCACTCAAGCCGGAGCGCACCAGCGAGTTCGAGGGCGGGTTCGACTTCGGGCTGTTCAATCAGCGCATTGATGGAGGCATCACGCTCTACAACGCCAAGACCACCGACGTGATCTTCTACCTGCCCGTCCCGGTGTCCACCGGCTACAAGAACGTGACGAGCAACGGTGGCGAGATCACGAACGAGGGACTCGAGGTGTCGCTCAACGCCCGCGCGCTCGAGTCCCCCAGGTTCCGGTGGGAGATCGGCGTCAATTGGGCGAAGAACAGGAACAAGCTTGTCGAGCTCCAGGGCGCTGACTACGTGGGGCTCACCGGCGGCTTCGGGAACAGTGTGGCGGTGAGGGGACAGCCGTTAGGCACGTTCTACGGCACCGACTGGGTGCGCTGCCGGTATGGCATAGCCGACGCCGACAACTTCCAGTCCACGAGCCTCGGCGAAAGCACCGACATCAACGCGCTATGCCGAGCGGCCAACGCGGCTAACGGCGCGCTCTTCGTCGACTCGACCGGGTTCCCGATCCAGGACCCGGCCAATCGCGTGCTCGGCGACCCGAATCCGGACTGGATCTCCGGCATTCGGAACGCATTCACGCTCTTCAAAAAGTTCCAGATCTCGACGCTCATCGACATCAAGAAGGGCGGCGTGAACTGGAACGGGACGCGGCTCGCGCTGCAGCGGTTCGGCACGTACAGCAACACGGTCGCTCGCGCCACCTGCGATGAGAACCTCAACTGCACCGGCAACGAGCAGGAGTTCGGCGTCACGATGGAGAAGAGCCCGGGTGTTGTCGGACCGGGGAAGGGCAAGAAGGTGCCGGTCGGCCAGAATTGGTGGCTCGACGGCCTCGGCAACAACTTCAACGGGCCGACGGGGCAGGGCGTCGAGGACGGAGGCTACGTCAAGCTGCGTGAGATCTCCGCCGCGTACACGTGGGAGAGCGCGCGAGTACGGAACCTCACCGGCTTTACGTCGATCGAGTTCCGGCTGGCCGGGCGCAACCTGTCGACATGGACAGACTACAACGGCGTCGATCCGGAGACGAACCTCGAGGGCTCGTTCGGCATCGGGCGGGGGCAGGATTACTTCAACAATCCGCAGACCCGCTCGCTGATCTTCTCCATCAATCTCACCCACTAGCGCACCGGAGGACTCGTTATGCGTTTCCGAATTCCGGTCGCGCTCGCCGCGATCACGCTTGCCGGCTTCGTTTCCGGCAGTTGTTCCGACAGCTACTTCGAGGGGCCTCGGCTCAATGAAAACCCTAACAAGCCATCGACGGCGGCCGCCGATCAACAATTCGTCGGTTTCCAGGCGTTCACGTTCTACGTGTTGACCGGCGATGTGAACCGTGTCATCAGTCTCTGGATGCAGCAGATGGCCGGGACGGGCCGGCAGTGGGCAGGGTACGACCAGTACACGGTGACCGAAAACGACTTCACGATGGGCGCCTTCTACGCCCAGGGTGGCTTCCTCGACATTCGTGGCGTGCAGTCCAAGGTCCAGGACGACAAGCTTTATCTCGGGATCGCTCAGACGTGGGAAGCGCTGCTGATGGACCTGACTTCCGACGTGTGGGGTGACATTCCGTACTCCCAGGCGATCAGTGACGTGCTTCACCCTGAGCTCGACAAGCAGGTGGCGGTGCATAACGCGCTCATCGCGCTCGTCGACCAGGGGTTGACGAACATCACCGGCGGAGGCACTGGGCCTAACGCCGCAGACCTCGTGTATGGCGGAGATCAGACGAAGTGGACCGAGGCAGCGCATACGCTCAAGGCGCGCCTGTACATGCACCTCGCGGAGACCGACGCGGCCAATTACGCCAAGGCGCTCACCGAGACGGACGCCGGGATCTCCTCGGCGGCCAACGATTTCACGACGTATCAGAGCGGCACCACGGGCGAGGCGAACCACTGGTTCCAGTTCCGCATCCAGCGCGGCACGGACATCAGCGCCGGAAAGCACCTCGTCGACTTGATGAAGCAGCGGAGCGATCCGCGGCTCACGGCGTACTTCGCACCCGGGCCCAGTGCGGGTGGACAGATCATCGGTGCTCCTCCTGGTCAGGAGTTCAATGGGACGCAGGCGTGGTTGTCGGAGACGCGTGGCGCGGCGGAGTTCCGCCAGCCGATCCTCACGTTCGCCGAGAACCAGCTCATTCGCGCCGAAGCGCAATATCGAACCGGCGCGGAACCGGCGGCCCTTGCCACGCTGAACGCATATCGTGTCAGCGTCGGTCTCGCGGAGAAGAACGGGCTTGCGGGCGCCGCCCTGCTCACCGCGATCATGGAGGAGAAGTACGTCGCGCTCTTCCAGAACACGGAGGTGTGGAACGACTATCGACGCACCTGTTATCCGAACCTAACGCCGGCCTCCGGCAACTTCATCCCGGCGCGTCTCGTGTACGGGACGGATGAACGGAGAGCGAACCCGAACATTCCATCGCCGTCGCAGCAGCCGAGGCACAACGAGGATGACCCGCCGACCGCGAGCTCGACGGATGGGTCGGTGTGTCTGGGGACGGCGTCGTAACAGGCGGCAGGCGGCAGGCGGCAGGCGGCGGAGTAAGATGCGGAAACCCTCGGGATGCGAGATGCATCCCGAGGGTGTTACAGCCGCCTGCCGCCTGCCGCCTGACGCTACGGGATATTGGGGACCTGCTTCAGACCGCCGATGAAGTAGCCGGCGTTCTTCACGACGTTCTGGACCACGGTGACCGTCTGGCACGCAGGATTCGCCAGCCAGTGACCCGCCACCGGTGTGACCTGGCAGATCGTATAGTTGCCCGGGGCTGGAAGCTTCACGTAGAACAACCCGGGGAACTGCGTCTTCAGGTCGTTCTGGCCGTCGTCCACAACATCCATCGTGAACGAGCCGTCGGCGCTCGTGACCTTGAACGTGGACGGGCCAACATAATCGGGCTGGGTGTTGTTAGGCCCGAAGAACCCATCGATCGCGGCCCAGATGGCGCTCGCGGGCGGAACCACCGAGAATGCCGGAACGTTCATCACGAGATCGTAGATCATGTTGAGCGGGATGCAGAACACCACCTGCGAGGGCGGGAATCCATAGCCCGGCGGAGGCGTGTGCTCGCACACGGAATACTTGCCGGGGCCCGGCAGCACGATGTCGAACTTCCCAGGCGTCTTGTTCTGGTCGGTGCCGAAATCGTCGATGACAATGTTGATGGTCGCGCCGAGCGAATCCTTGATCGACACCACCCCGCCGCCAAGCAGGTTGCCCGCCCAGTCGATGTAGCCGGAGAGGATCCTCGGGAGACCGCGATCGACAAACGTTCCGACATCCGTGTTCGCACCAAACGCGACGTCGGCGTTCAGGCAGGGGACGGCGGGAAGGGCGTAGTAACCGCCGACTCCCGTCTGGCATACCTGGTATGACCCAGGCTTCAATCCGGCGAGCTTGAACGTTCCGGTTGTCTTGTCGGCGTCGGTCGCGCCGTTGTCGCTGACGATCCAGGTGGTTTGCATCGGCCCCACGACCTTGAACTGGGTACCGCTCAAAAGGTTGGCAGTCAGGTCGGTAACCTTCCAGGCGAGCGAGCCAGTCAGTTTGATCGTTGGCCCGAGCTGAGCGGAGGGCGTCGTTCGAACGGCCGGCTTGGGCGCTGCTGGCTGGTCGGTGTCGCAAGCAGCGACGAACGACATAGTCGCGAGCGCCAAAGAAGCAGCACGGCTCGTGGCCCGGCCGAAACGGCGTAAGGTCGTAAACATGTTTTGGAGTCCTCGTGTGATATCGGTCAACCGACTCCGGCGGCGCGCGCAGTGTGCGCGGCGGGCTCGGATCGGCGACGCGGAATCAACGACGAGGAGTCACTCAGCAGTCAATTCGGGCCGGGAGATTTTCAGGCTATTCGACCCAAGTGGTTGTCGGGCAGGGCGATACCTGTGTTCTCGAGCTTGAAACAACGGATTTTGCGGTCGGCTCCCCTTGTTTCCGTTTCCCCTTCGGTTGGATGCTAGACCAGCCGGGAGGAGGCGCCCGTTGCAGTATTAACCTCCGACCCGAGCGGTGAGTCGCCAGTCGCCAGCACCGGTATCAATCGCTCCGGAGCACCTCCGCGGGGTCGAGCCTGGATGCTCGTTGCGCCGGAAGGCACGTCGACGCGAGCAACGCCAACGCCGGCACGACGATCGCAATCGCGCTCAGGCGCACGTCGCTGGCGTGCGCGCTCAGAAGTGACCGCAACAACGGCAGCGAACCGGCGACGCCGAGCACACCGACCACGGCGCCTGTGAGCGCCGGCTTCATTCCATCTCGCAGCACCGTCGCGAAGACGACACGTGGCGTAGCGCCAAGCGCGGATCGGATCGCCAGCTCGCGCGTACGCTGCAGCACGCTCTGCGACACGACGCCGTAGAGCCCAATCGCCGCGAGCATGAGCGCGATCGCACCAAATCCGGCGATCCACGCGCTGGCCGTGCGCTGAGGGCGAAGCTCGGCCTGGAGTCGGTCGAGCAACGTCCGCCCGCCCAGGACCGCGACCGAGGGATCGACGCTCGCGACGAGTCGACGCAGCACATTCGGCGAAACCGGAGTGCCCGCGCGGCCGCGGACGACGAGCGCCGGTCTCGATCCCGGACGTTGCGCGTACGGCACGTACATCGTGAGCGGCCGATTGCCGGAGAGTGTGACATCGCGCGTGTCCGCTGCCACACCCACGACCTGCAGCGGTGGACGAGGCGGGCCTTCGACCGCAGGCCACGCGATCCATTGCCCGATCGGATCGCGAGCGGGCCACATCGTCTCGGCGAGCGCGCGATTGACGATCACAACCGGCTGCGATTGCTCGTCATCGCTCGCCGTGAACGTGCGTCCGCGGAGCATCGGAATGCGCATGACGTCGAAAAACGCCATCGATATCTCGACGACGCTCGCCCGAGTTCCGAGCTCGACCTCCCGCCCAACGAGCGCACTGGGCGATGGCTCTTCACCTCGTCGGAACACCGTGGCGCGTCCGGCCCACTGGAACGGGGGAATCGTGCTCGCGAACGCAGCACCTTCGATGTCGGGCTCGGACGAAGCGCGAGCGAGGAGCGCGCGCTGGAACGTTAGGCGCCTGGCTGGATCGTTCGCCCACTCAGACGGAAGCTCGTACGATATGTCCGTGAGGCCTTTGGGGTCGAACGACTCGTGCCCGGCCACGACGCGCCGAAATGTGGCAAAGATCGTTGCTGCCGCAGCGAGTAACACCAGCGATGCGGCGACCTGCGCAGCCACCAGTGCTCGCTGACCAAGCGAACGTCCTCGAATGACCCGGCCGCCCTCCTTGAGCACCGCCGCCGGCGGCAACCGCATCACGTGCAGCGCTGGCAGGAGTGAGATGAGCAGTGTCGTGAGCGTTGAGGCCACCACGGTCACGGCCAGGACGCGTGGATCGATCCTCAGATCCAGGTCCGACATCCGCACGACCGTCTGCACCAGCGTGACGGACTTTACGAGTGCCCGTGCCAGCAGCATGCCTAACACGGCGGCCGCCACGGCGATGACGGCGGCTTCCAGCATCACTTGCCGCACGAGACTGGCGCGAGACGCCCCGAGTGCCACCCGTGTCGCCAGCTCTCGCCGTCGCGTGGCCACGCGGACGAGCGACAGCGTGGCGACGTTGCTGCACGCGATCAACAGCAGCAATCCCACCGCTACCGCCAGCAGCGTCGGCACTCGGCTCATCTCCTCGCGTTCTTCGGTGATCATCCCGGCGCCGGCCCACACCTTCACCGTTCGCCCGCGGTTGGACGCGTGCATCGCGGCGAGCCAGGCCGCCGTCTTTGCCAGATCGCGCTGGGCATCGTCAACCGTCTTGCCCGGAGCGAGCCGCCCGACGAGCCGCATCACGCCTCGGCGTCGAGACTCGAGGTCCATTCCAGCGAGCACTGGGGAGAGTCTCCCGGCGACGACGATCGGCACCCAGATATCCATCTCGTGGGTTGCCATCGCGCCAATGAATCTCGGCGGTGCCACACCGATGACCGTGTACGCCTGACCCTTCAATTCGATCGTCGATCCGATGGCACCTGGGTGTCCTCCAAACCGTCGCTGCCAGAGATCGTAGCTCACAACGACACCGTTCTCTACTTCCGGGTCGGTGAAGACGCGGCCGGCGACGGGCCTAACGCCGAGCACGGTGAAGAAGTTCGCGGTAACGAAGCTGACCCACTCGCGACCCGAGCCTGACGAGTCCGTGACCGCTATAGAGGTGCCATCGAAGCCGGCGATCCCGCTCAGCGCCGTGGACCGCGCGCGAAGGTCGAGGTAGTCCGGATAGCTGAAGACGGGATAGCCGGATTCCGTGGCGGCCGTGGTCGGATCGACGCGCTCGATCGTGACGAGTCGATCAGGGTCGGCTGCCGCGGGAAGCGGTCGGAGAAGGGAGCCCTTGATGACGGTGAACACGGCGGTGGCGCCGCCGATGCCGAGGGCAAGGGTGCCGACGGCTATGGCCAGGAATCCCGGAGCCCGCCTCAGCGTGCGCAGGGCATAACGAGTCTCGCGCGAACCTCCCGCGAGTGCGTTTCCCACCAACGCGTCGCGTGTGGCGTCCTTTACGGCCTCGATCCCGCCCGTTTCGACAAGTGCCCGTCGCCGCGCAAGGTCGGGCGCCATCCCCGAGCGCTCGTACTCCGCCGCGAGCAGGTCGACGTACGCACGGAGCTCGGCGTCCAGGTCACGCTCGACGTCCCGGCGACGAACGAGGTTCGACCAGAGGCTGCGGACGAAGGCGATGGCGCGCATGGCCGGCTCTCCTATCGACATTCGATACGAGAACGTACGATTTCTGCCGCGTGAGATCAATCACCCGTCTCACGAGTCGTTGACGGTGGCGTGACTTATGCCAGCGGCGTGGGGCGTCCACTGCGGCCATCCCTCCCATTGGCAGGAGCACCGTGCGACCACTTGGCATTGTCGGCTGGGTCCTCATCGTGCTGGGGGCCGTGGTCCTGGCCCTGGGCGGCGTCAGCTACATCAAAGAGCGCGAGTCGGCGCAGGTCGGTCCAATAAAGGTTGCCACCGAGCGCCGGGGCTTCATTCCCCCGGTCGCCGGAATCGCCGCGGTCGCGCTCGGGATCGTGCTCGTGGTGGCGGACCGACGGGGCCGGCGCACGTAGGCCCCGCCGCGAGACGCCTATTCGTGCCTGAGCGCAAGCACCGGATCGATGCGCGACGCACGGCGGGCAGGAACAAAACACGCCGCCGCCGCTATGCCCACGAGCACCACAGACACGACGGCGACCGTCGCGGCGTAGTCGGGGCGAAAGCCGTAGAGCAGCGCGGTCATGAGGCGGGACGCGATCACTGCCAGCACGAGGCCGATCGCGAGGCCGCAGAGCGTCAGCTCCAGGCCTCGCCTCCCGACAGAAACCAATATTCGGCCGGCCGTCGCGCCTAACGCCATCCGCACGCCGATCTCGTTCGTGCGCTGGGTGACGGCGTACGAGAGCACGCCGTAGATACCGAGCGAGGCGAGCAGCAGCGCGAGGAAGGCGAATGCCCCCAGCAGCGTCGTGCTTTGCGACGGCGTCGACAGCTGGCGGTCGACGAGCGCTTCCATGGTCTGGATGCGCGCCAGCGGCTGATTCCTGTCGAGCGACCAGATTGCCTGACGCACCGCCGGAACGATCGACGCTGGCTCGACGGCCGTTCGAACCACAATGCCAGCGCTCAGGTCATCGATCTGCTCGCACTGGTCGCGCACGCGATAGACTGCGGGCTTCGTTTCCTCCAGCACGCCGCTTTCGGGGATCGACTTGAGCACGCCCACGATCGTGAACCAGTGGCCGTCGTCATCCAGCTGTCCGAACTTGAACCGCTGACCCAGCGCCGACCGGCCAGCGAAGTGCCGATTGGCGAACAACTCGTTGACGATCGCCACACGAAGCGAGGACTTCCGATCCGATGCCGTGAAGAACCTCCCCTCACGCAGCTGCGCACCGATCGTTGCAAAGTAGTCGCGACTCACATTACGAATCAGCGCGACCTGGCCGACGAAACCGTTTTTCGGCTGGCCCTCCAACAAATAGAACGTCGCGGTCGCGGTGTTGGTGAACGGGATGACGTTGATCGCTCCGGCGCTCACGACGCCCGGAATCGCACGCACGTTCTCGATCTCCGCATTGACGAACGCGATGCGGCGATCGAAATCCTGGTACCGGAACAATGGCGTCTCGAAGGTCAGGAGCCTCTCGCTCTTGAATCCGAGATCGGTGTTCCGAAGATGCCGAAAGGTTTGCAGGAGCAGGCCCCCGCAGACCAGCAGCACAACGGCGAGCGCCGTCTCGACGACGATCAGCGAATGCTGGAACGCGTGACTGCGCGCGCCCGCTGTGCCTCGTCCGCCTCCGAGTCCTTCCTGCGGCGCGACTCGCGATCCGCGCAGCGCGGGCGCGAGCCCGAAGGTCACGGCGGCTGCGATGGCCACCGCAGTCGAAAATGCCAGCACTCGCCAATCGAGCGTGACGCGCCCGGCGCTCATGGCCTCGGGCACGAGCCGCTCGAGAAATCGCATTGCCGGAACGGCCAGCGCGAGACCGGTAAGCGTACCTAACGCGGCCAGCACCAGGCTTTCGGTGAGGAACTGGCGGACCAGTCTTCCGCGCCCCGCCCCGAGCGCCAGGCGCACCGCGACCTCCCGCCTGCGCGCCGCGCCGCGCGACAGCAGGATATTCGTCAGGTTGACGCATGCAATCAACAGCAGCGCCACGGACGCGCTCAATAGCAAGATCAGCGCGGTTTGCGTTTTGCCTGCGATCTCCTCGCGCAATGGCGTGACGATCACTGAATGAGGGCCGCGGAAGTCCTTCGCGGTCACCTGCAGGCTCAATGACGTCATGGCTTGTCGTGCCTGCTGCAGCGTGATGCCGGGCTTGAGGCGCGCGACGATCTGAGCGTCGTGCCACGTGAAGTTCGCACGCATCCACTCCGGGAAGGACGCAGGCATCCAGAGATCGATCTCCCGCGAGGGCATGAAGTAGAAGCTTCGCGGCATCACGCCGATCACCTCATAGGCCTCGTCGTTGAGCGAGATCTTGCGTCCGATGATGTCCGGTGCACCGCCGTAGCGCCGCTGCCAGAGTCCGTAGCTGATCACGACGACGCGCACGCGCTTCAAGTCCTCGTCCTCGGTGAACACACGGCCAAGCGTCGGTGGCGTACCAAGCACGCTCCAGAACGTCCACGTGACCTTCCGCGACGGAACCTGTTCCGGATCGCCGTCGCCCGACAGCGTCGCGTCACCGGGCTGAGTGGCCGCGAGATCCGTGAAAACAGTATTGAGCCGACGCCACTCGATCCATTCCGCCGGTGTGGAGTTGCCCTTCGAGGTGATGTCGGTCTTGGCCAACGCGTCCCAGATCATCACGAGACGGTCTGCCTCGGTGTACGGCAGCGGGCGGATCAGCACCGCATCGAAGGTGCTGTACATTGCGGTCAGCCCGCCGATGCCTAACGCGAGCGTGGCGATCGCTACGCCGAAGAATGCCGGATTGCGTCGCACCTGTCGCAGCCCGTAGCTGACGTCCCGCCCGGCAACGTCGAGCCAGCCACCATGGCGGCCGCTTCGAACCTGTTCCTTGATCTGCTCCAGCCCTCCCAGTTCGAGCACGGCAAGACGGCGGGCCTCGGCGGGAGTGGCGCCGGCGCGAACCTTGTCGGCGGCTGTCATGTCGACGAACGCCTGCAGCTCGTCGTTCAAATCCCGTTCGGCGCTATTCCGGCGCGCGATCCAGAGCACGATGGACCTCAGGCGATGCAGCAGCGTCATGCGCCCTCCAGGACACACGTGACCGCGAACGTGGCGCGGCTCCAGCGCTCGCGATGCTGTTCGAGCTGGCGCTTCCCGGCAGCCGTGAGGCGGTAGTACTTCGCGCGCCGATTGTTCTCGGTGGGTCGCCATTCGGCGTTGAGCTTCCCGTCCTGCTCCAGACGGTAGAGCGACGGAAACAGCGAACCCGGATTGACCTGGAACTCGCCGCGACTGAGCGCCGCGAGCCGTTGTGAAACCCCGTAGCCGTGCATGGGCTCACGCACGAGGATCGTCAGGATCATCAGGTCGAGCGTGCCCTGGGGAATGTCCAGTTTTTCCACGGTGTGCTTTAGGGAACCTAAATGAAAGGCCAATAGTCGCACCGCTCATTTAGGGTGTCAAGAGGAGGAGGCTGGCGACTAGCGACGGCCGGGGACGGGCGATGGGCGACGGGCGACGGGCGACGGATGTGGGGCGACAGGCGGCAGGCGGCAACGGCGTGTCATTCCGAGCGCAGCGAGGAATCGCCGTCGTCCCGACCGAGGGCTCCAGTTCCCCGTTGGTCGGATCCCGGTTCCCACCCTTCCCCTTGACATCTAAGGGTAACGGGCGAATACTACCCTGACATTCTTAGGGTAAGCCATGCCGACCTCGCACGCCAACGGTGCATCGCCGGACCTCGGGCTCCTCCAGGGGACGCTCGACGTCATGATCCTCAAGGCCGTCTCGTGGGGCCCGATGCACGGGTTCGCCGTGGCCAAGTGGATTCGCTCCACGACCGACGACGTGCTGCAGATCGACGATGGCGCACTCTATCCGGCGTTGCACCGCATGGAGCATCGCGGGCTCATCGACGCCGACTGGGACCTCACGGAGAACAAGCGCCGCGCCAAGTACTACCGGCTCACCGCGAAGGGGCGACAGGAGCTCCGCGTACGCGCCACGAGCTGGGACCGATACGCGAGCGCCGTCTCCAAGGTCATCCACGCCACCGTTCAACCGTCCGTGAGCTAGCCATGGCTGGTGATGATACTCGAAAGTGGCATCGCTATCTGACGTTCTGGCGCGCGAACATCGCCGCCGACGTCGATACCGAGCTCTCGTTCCACGTCGATGCGCGCACCGAGGAACTATGTGCCGCTGGTGTCGAACGGTCCGCAGCGAGGGCGCAGGCGCTCCGTGAATTCGGGGACGTCGATCTCGCGCGACGCACCCTGCGCAGCATGGACGAGCGGCACGCCGCCAGCGAGCGGCGCGCACACTTCGCGGGCGACATCCTGGGAGATATTCGGGTCGCCATCCGTGCCCTCAGGCGGAGTCCGGGGCTCGTCGCCGTCGTCGGGCTGACATTCGCGTTAGGCATCGGTGTCACCGGCGCCATGTACAGCGTCGTCGACAACATGCTGTTCAAGCCGCTGCCCGGCCGGGACGGCGCGGCGCTCGTCGTTCTCGGACGGACCGAGGAAAAACTGCCGCAGCCGCACGAGCTCTCGTTCCCCGACTATCGCGACTATCGGGCTGACACGACCGTGTTCGCCTCGCTGGTGGCGTATACGTCCCGGGTCGTCGAGCTCAAAACGGATCGCGGCGCCGACCGCGTCTGGATCGATGACGCGACCGCGAACTACTTCGCGGTGCTCGGACTCCGGCCGATGCTCGGCCGGACGTTCGATCCCGACGAGGACCGCGGTACGCTCGCCCACCCGACAATCGTCCTGACGTACAAGGGGTGGCAGGCGCATTTCGCCGGCGATTCGGGAGTCATCGGGCGTGCCATCACTATTAACGGTCACCCGGTGACGGTCATCGGCGTGACGCCGCCCGAGTTCCACGGCGTTAGGCCGCTCGTCGACATGGACGGGGTCGTGCCGATCGATCAGGTGTGGCCCGCCTACGGCGCGGATTTGGAGAACCGCGCGTCGGCCGTCGTCAGCGTGTTCGGCCGGCTCCGCCCCGGCGTTTCACCGAGCGCGGCGAGAGAAGCCGTGCGCCTCAAAGCGCGCCAGCTCGAGCGTGCTTATCCCGTCTCGAACAGGAACGTCGGCGCAGTGCTCCTGCGCGAGCAGTTCACGCGCCCGAGCATCAACGTGGCTGAGATCACTCTGGGCATCGCGGCGATGTTCATGGCGCTCGTCATCCTCGTCATGATCGTCGCGTGCGCAAACATCGCGAGTCTGCTGTTGGCGAGAGTCGTCTCACGCGGGCGCGATCTGGCGGTTCGTGCGGCGATAGGCGCCAGCCAGTGGCGCCTCGTGCGACAGGTGCTCGTCGAGTGCACGCTGCTCGCCCTGCTCGGCGGCATCGGCGCGGTCGGCGTGACCTTCGCGGCGGCTCGCGCCATGTCGTCCATCAATGTCGCGACCGACATCCCCATTCGTTGGGGCATCGAGTTGAATGGACGCATCGTAGCATTCACGATCCTCGCGACGCTGCTCGCCGCCCTGGCCGCCGGGCTCGCGCCGGCATCGGCGGCGCGCAAACGCAACCTGCATGACGTCCTACGCTCCGGCACGGGAAACTCCGCGACGAGCGCTCACCGGCGTCTGCGCTCCGCGCTCGTGGCTGGTCAGATCGCCATCTCGGTGGTGGTGCTCGTCTGCGCCGGACTCTTCGTGCGGAGCTCGGCGAACGCTACGCGCATGAACCTCGGCTTTCGTACCGATCACGTGTTGATGCTCTCCACGGAGCTCCGCCGCGAGAGCTACGATACCACGCGTGGCCAGCAGTTCTATCGTGAGGTGCTCCGGCGATCCGCCGCCGTGCCGAGTGTGCAGTCGGTAGCGCTCGCGCGCTTCGTGCCGTTCGGCTACGATCGCGCCATGCAAACCATCGTCCCGATCGCTCCGGGCGTTCAGTTGCCCGTCAACGGGTTCAGCTATTTCTACAATGTCGTGGGCGGCGACTATTTCGCCACGTTAGGTATTCCGCTGTTGGAAGGGCGCGCGTTCACCGATCGCGATGACGCGACCGCGCCACCCGTGGCGATCGTCAACGACGCGTTCGTGAAAGCCATGTGGCCAGGTCAGCCGGCCATCGGCAAACGCTTCCGTTTCGGCGGCAGTGATGGTCGCGTCCTCGAGATCGTCGGCGTCGTGCGCGGGATGGGGGACCTGCTCATCGGCGAGACGCCCAAGCCGTACGTCTTCCTGCCGGTCACTCAGGCGTATCGGACGCCGATGACGATCCTGGTCCATACCGCGTCGGACCCAACGTCGGTCGCGCGATCCATGCGCGACGTCGTCGCGGGGCTCGACCCGACTCTGTCGGTGTTCGACGTGCGCACCATGGAAAACCACCTTCGCAACGGACAGGCGCTCCTCTTTCAGCGGCTCGGCTCGGCGTTCGCTACTGCGTTCGGGCTTCTGGCGCTCGTACTTGCGACGATTGGCGTCTACGGTGTCGTGTCGTACGCGGTCGCGCAGCGTACACGTGAGATCGGCGTGCGCATGGCACTCGGCGCGCGCCGCCCGGCGATCGCGCGACTGGTCCTGGGGCAGGGCATGCGGCTTGGCTGGATCGGCCTCGCGATTGGCCTCGTGCTGTCGGTCGCCACGATGGGCGTCGTGTCGTCGGTGCTGTATGGTGTTACGCCACGCGACCCGTTGGTGTTAGGCAGCGTCGTCGGCATACTCATGCTCGTGGTTGCGATCGCGAGCCTCGTTCCGGCGCGGCGCGCGATGCGGATCGATCCGATCACATCACTTCGCTCGCAATAGACGAACGACCTGCCGCACCGCGTGAGACCGGCCGGACGATCACGGACCTGACACGCCGGATCGTCCTCAGCCCTCACGGTCGAGGACCGATCCGAATCATCCGTGCGGGGGTGACGGCCCCGAGGGGTAGCAACGGCAATAGGAACGTCGGCGCCGGCACGAGGAGCGCATTCGACGTCACTTTCTGACGCCGCGAGTTGGTGGCTCCGAACCGGCGATCCCGCGGCGCCCCCGACGTTCGCATCCATTCTCGCGCTCATCGGCGCAGGCCTCGCGATCGTAACGGGCTGGCTCGGCGGCGAGCTGGTCGATCGGCTCGGCATCGGTGTCGACGCAGGCGCGCACGTCAACGCACCCAGTTCCCTGTCCGGGAGGCCGGCGAGCGGCTGACCGCCCAGGCACTTTCCGCGACGCACATACACAGCGGGCCTCCACCATGGAAGGCCCGCTGGCATTTGCGTTAGCGATTCCCGTGTCGTAGCATGGCGTGGCGAGGCCGCGTTCGAGGTGTATGGTCCTAACGCGGACGGCGGTCGCGCGGACATGCACCTTTTGCTTTTCGATGGAGCGAAACCACATGACCAGTCGCGCGCGCTGGACTTTTGCCTGCCTTCTCGCGTTCTACGCCAGCACCGCCGCTGCGCAGGCAGGAAAACCTGGCGACACGTATCGCTCGCCAAGCGGTGCGACGCTCAAGCTCTTTCTCGACGACTCCAACGTCGGTCCCGAAGTTTCGATTGGCGAGCTGACATTGCCGCCTAACGCCGACTCGGGCGACCACACGCATGGCGCGATCGAGATGTTCTACGTGCTCTCCGGTGAGCTCGAGCACGTCGTCAACGGGAAGAGCTACATCCTGAAACCAGGGATGACCGGCTACGTTCGTCCGCCGGACAAAATCCGCCACAAGACCGGGCCCGCGGGCGCGAAAGTCGTCGTCGTGTGGGTGCCGGGTGACGAGGCGAAGAAGATCGCGGCGCGGTGGACAAAGGAGCCGTAGCACGCCGCCGTGCCGCTGAGCCTGGTGTGGCCCCTTCACCAGCTTCACCACGTAGCACAACGTGAAGCTGGTGAAGTGGGCCGTCACGCCAGACGCTCACCCCGGAGGACCGTCGTGAACGTGCTACTGCTGTCGATGCCGGACTCCTTCGAGCACATGCCCTCGATCGCGATCCGGCTGCCTAACGGGGCACTGGGCTCGCTGGCCGGGAACGTGGACGCGCACCACAACGTGGCCGCCGCCGATTTGATCCTCGCGCAGTCCCACGTACGCCGCACGATCACCCGGCTCATGGCCGACCACGCCCCGGATGTCGTGGGACTCTCGGTCATGACCTTCCAGCGGCGAACCGCACAGCGCATCATGCGCCTCATCCGCGCCCTCAAGCCCGACGTACGAATCGTGGTCGGCGGCTACGACCCGACGCTGGCGCCCGACGCGTACACCGACCCGGCCGACGGCGTCGACTTCATCGTCCGCGGCGAAGGCGAGGTGGCCCTTCGCGAGCTGCTGCGAGCCATCGAGCGCGGGAGCGGCTACGACGACATCATCGGACTGTCATTTCGCGATGGCGACGCGTGGCGGCACAATGCGAATCGGCCGCCAGCGAATCTGAATGCCGGCGAGATCCGCCCACCGCGGCGAGCGTCTCGGGTGCTCGACGGCTATACACTCCTCGGACGGCGCGTCGACGTCGTCGAGACGTCGCGTGGCTGCACGTTCGACTGCAGCTTCTGCTCGATCATCGAGATGCGCGGGCGGAATTTCTTCGCGTACCCGATGGAGCGCGTCATCGCGGACATTCGCGACGCACACGATCACGGCGCCCGCGCGATATTCCTCGTCGACGACAACATCGTGCTGAACGTGCGGCGCTTCGAGGCCCTCTGCCACGCGATCATCGAGGCGGGACTCGCGCACATCGATTACGTCGTCCAGGCGATGACGTCCACGATCGCGAATCACGGTGCCACGCTCGCCCCGCTCATGCGCCGCGCCGGGTTCCGCTACGTGTTCCTCGGCATCGAGAACATCCTCGAGCAGGACCTGGAATTTCTGCGCGCCCGACGCAAGAACACGAAACGCGAAGACGGGCGAAGCGCCGGCAATGCGTCGCTCGACGCCGTCCACCATCTCCGCTCGAACGGCATGTACGTGGTCGGCGGTCTGATTGTCGGCAACCCTGACGACACGATGGAGTCGATCGAGGCCAACCTCGAGTTCGCACGCCGCCACGTCGACTGGCCGTACATTCAGCACCCAATGCCGTATCCGCGCACGCCGATGACCCAGGACTTCCGCGCGCAGGGGTTGATCGAGAGCGAGCGGGTGGAGGAGTACGATGGTACGACGCCCGTCGTCCGAACGCGGCACCTCTCACGGGACGAGGTGGCATTCCTGCGATGGCGGGCCGAACGATGGATGAAGCTCCGGCACATGCCGGTCGCGTTCCGTCATGATCCCGGGTTCGTGCTGCGGAACGCGCGCCGAATGGCTGCCCACACGTTCCGGGGAAGCACGTGGCGCACATGGCTCCGCGTCGAGGACGAGCGCCGGGCATTCGAGCGCTACTGCGCCATCCGCGAACGGGAGCGCGAGTATCTGGCGGATGTGGCCGTGATGTCGGAACCGGTACTCGCCGCGCCACTGCCGATCGAGTAATACTGGTGCCGGTGACGCTCGACCCTGCTGTCCTCGGCCCCTTCCGACCCACAACATGTCGTCCCGCTTCCTCACCGCTCTCGCCGCGCTCACGCTCGGCGCATCACTCCCCGCGCCTGGGCGCTCACAGCAACCCGCCGCACAGCAGCCCAACGCTGACACGAGCGACACGGCGATGGCGCTCCCGATCAAGCCCGTTCGCACCCTTCGCTTCACCACCGATGAAGCGACGTGGATCTCGCTCGACGTCTCGCCCGATGGGAAGACGATCGTCTTCGACATCCTCGGCGACCTCTACACCATACCGATCGCGGGCGGCACGGCCACACGCCTGACGAGTGGTGTGCCATGGGACTGCATGCCGCGCTGGAGCCCGGACGGGCGCACCATCGCCTTCATCTCGGATCGCGACGGCGGTGACAATCTGTGGGTCGTGAACGCGGACGGTACGGGGGCGCACAGGATCACCAAGGAAGTTGATAACGCATTGTCGTCGCCGATGTGGTCGCCCGACGGGCAATACATCGTGGTTCGCCGATTCGGGCCGTATCCGACGGACGAGAACTACCTCACGAACGTTCCGCTCTGGATCTACCACGTCGGTGGGGGCACCGGCACGCAGCTCTTTCCGTCGGTCGCGACGCGCAAGACGACGAACACCGGCGCCGCGTTCTCCCCCGACGGCCGCACGATCTACTTCGGCTCGCACGCCGGCGGCTACACCGGTGAGAACTTCGCCGCCTACCAGATCATTGCCCTCGACCGCGAGCGCGGTACGGAGACCGCGCTCACCGCGAGCTCCGGTGGCGCGTACCGGCCGGTCACGTCGCGAGACGGCAAGTGGTTGGTCTACGCGACGCGCGCTGGTACGAAGACCGCGCTCCGCATTCGCGACCTAACGACCCAGGAGGACCACTGGCTCGTCGGCGAGACACAGCGCGACGATGCCGAAGGCTACGCGCCGAACGACGTGTTCCCCGGCTACGGGTTCACCCCCGACTCGAAGAGCGTTGTCTTTTTCGCCGGCGGCAAGATCAAGCGCGTTGACCTCGCGACGCGCCAGGTCAGCATGATCCCGTTCTCCGCGAACGTGGAGGTCGGGCTGGGCCAGCACCTGTTCGTGCCCCTCAAGGCCAGTGATGCCCCGGTCCAGGTGACGCAGCTCGTTACGGTGGCCGAGTCGCCGGACGCGAAGCGGATCGCGTTCTCGGCTGTTGGGAAGGTGTACACCGTGACACGCGACGGCCTGTCGTTCGGCACACCGCGCCGGATCACGAACGCGACGGGGCGCGAGTACTACCCGAGTTTCTCCCCTGACGGGCGGTGGGTTGCGTTCGCGTCCTGGTCGGATTCCACGGGCGGCGCGATCTGGAAGGCCCGCGCCGACGGCACCGGCCAGCCGGCACGCCTAACGAGCGACGGCGCGTGGGTGTCGTGGCCGCGCTGGACTCCGGAAGGCGACCGGATCGTGTTCGCCGCGTCGCCGCGTCAGGTCGGCGTGGATGGTGGTGGCGTGGCGGCGATGGCGGAGCTGCGCGTCGTCAGCGCGAACGGCGGCGCGGCCTCCCGCATCACCTCGGCGAGCGGCGGCTTCGGTGGGGCGACAGGGGCCGCCGGCGTCAGCGCCGCGACGAGCGGCGCCCCGGCGCGCGTCTACTACACCGAGGTCATTCCGAACGCGACCCCGGGTTTTTTCAACGCCACGCAGACCACGGCGCTCGTGTCGGTGCGCCTCGATGGCTCCGACAAGCGGACGCACGCCAAGATCACGACTCGCCCGTGGCTGGGCGGCATCACCGTCCGTGTCGCACCGGACGGACGCGGCGTGATCGTGCTCGATAGCGACGACGTCTACGCCTTTCCGCTCACCGATGTGGGGAGCGAGGGGCTGACGGTGAACTTCGCCTCGCCAGCGGTGCCCCTCCGCCGCCTAACGACCGAGGGCGCGAACTACGCCGACTGGGGTGACGGCGGGCGGACCATCGTGTGGTCGTTCGCCAATCACATCTACCGCGCGCCGACCGACTCGGTCCTGAAGTACGCCGACGCGACGAAGTGGGCGACCACGCACGCCGCGGTCTCGCTCACCGTCCCGCGCGCCGTCCCGCAAGGCAGCGTGTTGCTTCGCGGCGCGCGCATGGTGACCATGAAGGGCGACGAGGTCATCGAGAAGGGCGACGTGCTCGTCACGAACGACCGCATCGCGCAGGTCGGCACGAACCTCACGGCGCCCGCGGGCGCGCGCGTGATCGACGTGAGCGGCAAGACGATCATCCCCGGCTACGTGGATGTGCACGCGCACCCGAAGACGGGCCGCGAGATGCCCGAGGAGCAGGAGTGGTCGATCGCGTCGAACCTCGCCTACGGCGTCACCACCACGCGCAACCCG
>Ga0207675_100000773_pt1 | contig 31939 bp, 23 predicted proteins | sample KBSSwiS42_FD_184305 | JGI IMG/M metagenome (GOLD analysis project Ga0207675, IMG submission 184305) | Switchgrass rhizosphere microbial communities from Kellogg Biological Station, Michigan, USA - KBS Switchgrass S4-2 (SPAdes) (version 2) | ecosystem: Host-associated > Plants > Roots >...
GCACGGGGAACTCGCCCCGGAGCCGGGCGATGCAGGCGTGCTTCACCGCGACTCCTTCGCGAAGAACGCCGCCGCTTTTTTTAGGAAATCGCGCTCCTGCCGGAGGCGCTCGTTCTCGCGGCGTAAGCGCCGCACCTCCTCCTCCGCCGTCTCAGGGCGGTCCTTCGCCGCGGGCGTGGATGGCGCCGGTGCGAAGCGACGCCGCTGCCCGTGGCCGGGGAAGATGACCGCGGCTGGCGTATCCTCCGGGACGGCGGCGACCAGCTTGCTCCACGTGCGCAGCTGGTCGGGATCGAGCTCGAGTTCTTCACTCACGCGCTGCAGCGTGAGGCCAGCCGCGAGGCGCTCGTGCATGAGGCGCACGGCTTCGAGCTTGAACTCCGGCGAGTGTTTCCGTTGCCGATGTGGCTGACGACGACCCATGAACACCTCCTCTCGTCCGAGAGATTTGAGGTGTCCACTAAATCGGGGCAACTCCAGGGCTGGGAGCGATCCGAATGATCAGCTCCATCCGTTGAATCCGTTACACCCTTCGTCTTTGATGACTGCCTTCTCGGGTCCGACAATAAGCGCCGAGGGCCTAACGAAGATCAGAACGTCCAGCTGATGGCCAGCGTCGTCCCGTAGTCGTTCTTCTCCGCGCCTGCGGACTGGGGCTTGTTGTCGAACGAGTCGAACAGCGTCACCGTGAGCATGAAGTCCTTCACGAGCTCGTACGACAAACGAAGGTCGTTCTGCCAGCGCACGCGGCCCTGGATGGAAAAGCTCGGGTAGAGCTGGCTCGACACCGCGGCGTTGAGCTTCGGACTGTCGTAACGGAAGGCGTTGAATACCGCGCCAATCAGCCCTTCGAAGCTCACGGAGATGGAATCCGTCGAGAAGTAGCGCTCGCGCGTGATGACGGGACCCGCAATGGCGCCGAACTCCGCGTGGTTGGATCGGGAGATCGTCCGTGCTCCGAAGGCGACGCCTCTCGAGCGGCCCGCGAGATCCAGCTCCTCATTTCGCTCGTAACCAATGGCGAGTCCTGCGCTCCAGAGGTTTCCGAACAGGTAGCGTTCGGTGAGATCGCCCGTGAGGCGCGTGGTCTGGGGCGCGTCCTCCCGATCCTCGCGAAAGGTGCTGATCTCGACCGAGGTCTCCGAGCGCGGGCCTCGATAGAGCACTTTCGCCCCGCTCGTGAGCTGAAGGGTCTTGTTCGCCTTCTGAAAGGAGAAACCCAGGTCGAGGTATCCGTCCACACGATCGATGAGCCCTTGCCGGATCGGCGTGATGGCCACGATGTGGAACAGCGAAAGCGTGTCGAGGCCAATTGCCACCCAACCGTTCGACGCCTTCCCGAGGCTCCCGTAATACTTCTGCCCAGTGTTGACCTGCACCTCGAATGTCGCCTTGCTGCTGATGCGAACGACCTTGTCCCACTCGATGTAAATGGTGCCAAGGTCGTCGGTGGAATACTTGAGGAGGGCGCGGGAGAGCGACTTCACTTCTCCAGTGATCCGGTCTCCGTTCTTGATCCATACCGAATCGGTCTTTTGCGCCTTGGCCACCGCGGCGCCAAGCAGGAGCGACAAGCTCCCTACAATTACGCGCGCGAAGGGTCTCGAGGCGAAGGTGGACATTGCGATCAGGTTCGCCCGCTGAGGCGGCTCCGACAAGTAAACCTTGGTGAGCTAGCCGTACCACGCGGACCTGCCCAACGTCCGATGGCGTGCTGCAGCCGGGTCGCCAAACATCGGCTCCGCTGCACCGGGGCCGCCGCGTCTCGGCATCGCCTCAGGGACGGAAGGGGGAAGATCATGCGGACGCTTCGCATCCCGGTTGCCTGGTTCGCGGTATGCCTCGGCTCAGCGTCCCCGTGGCCGCCAAGCGCTCGAGCGCAGGAGCCGTTGAAGACGTGGCAGTGGTCGATCACTCCGTACGTGTGGGCCGCCGGCACCAAAGGACGAGTCGGTGCGGGCGACGTGGTGGGCAGCGTCGACGTTACCACGGGGGACGTGCTTCAGACGGGGGACGTCGCGTTCATAGCGGCGCTCGAGGGAGGACGCGGCCGATGGCTCGGACACCTCGATGCGTTCTACGTCTCCACGACCGATGACGAAGACCTGGCGCCCGTGCTGGGCAAGCCGTCGACCCTCCACATCGAGCAGTACCAGACCATGCTCGCGTCGCAAATCGGCTATTCCGTGTTCACCGGGCCGGAGGCCACGGTGCACGCGGTGGCGGGGCTGCGTTACTGGCATGTGAAGGCTGAGCTCACGGCCATTCTGCCATCGATGTCCTCCGGCGCCGAGACCAGCGCGGATTGGGTGGATGGCATCGTGGGCGCGGATGTTCGCGCCACGCCGTGGGGACCGCGGTGGCATCTGCTCGCGTACGCGGACCTGGGCGCCGGCGGCTCGGATTTCACCTGGCAGGCATTCGGCGGCGTCACCTATGAGCTCTCGCGCTGCTGCTCCGTGGGGCTGACCTATCGGCACCTCGACGTCGACTACGAGTCGGATAGGGTCGTGAACGACGTGACAATGAGCGGCCCGGCGCTGAGTTTTGGCTTCCGTTTCTGAGGGATTGGGGTCAGAGTCAACGCAAAAATGCCTTCGCGCACCCCTTCATGGACTACCCTCGTCCCCATCGGCGCTGTCGTCGTGCTCGGGATCGCGTGGGGCAGGACTCTGTCGCCACTCGTCGTCGCCGGGGTTACCGTCTTCCTCGCCGGCGCGGTACTCAGTGCGGTGCACCATGCCGAGGTCGTCGCGCATCGTGTCGGCGAGCCATTTGGGTCACTCGTCCTCGCCGTGGCAGTAACGGTGATCGAGGTCGCGCTCATCGTGACACTGATGATCGCCGGCGCCGCGGCGGCCGAAACGCTCGCGCGAGACACCGTATTCGCGGCCGTGATCATCACATCCAACGGCATCGTGGGTCTCTCGATCGTCGCGGGAACTCGGCGCGGATCGGTCGTCTCGTTCAACGCCGAGGGAACGGGCGGGGCGTTGGCGACCGTCGCAACGTTATCGACGCTCTGCCTCGTTGTTCCGAACTTCACGACAAGCAGTCCAGGTCCGGTGTTCTCACCAGCGCAGCTCGCGTTCGCCGCCGTGACTGCCCTCGCGCTCTACGGACTGTTCGTCGCGCTCCAGACCGGCCGGCACCGCGACTACTTTCTGCCGGTCTCGCTCGAAGGCGACGTCATCGATGACGATGAGCACGCGACACCGCCATCCACTCGTGAAGCGTTGACCAGCCTCGGGTTGCTGCTGCTCGCGCTCGTCGCTGTCGTTGGAAACGCGAAGCTGGTGTCGCCCACGATCGAGCGAGCGGTCGCGGCCGCCGGCCTTCCCGTGTCCGTGGTCGGTGTGATCATCGCGATGCTCATTCTGCTGCCGGAGACGATCGCGGCGGTGCGTGCTGCCCGGCAGGGGCGAATGCAGATCAGCCTCAATCTCGCCTTCGGCTCGGCCATGGCCAGCATCGGCCTAACGATTCCGACGATCGCGATCGCGTCCATCTGGCTGCCGGTGCCGCTGCACCTCGGCCTCGACCCAACTCACATCGTATTGTTGGCGTTGACGTGCGTCGTGGGGGTGCTCACCGTTGTCCCGGGCCGAGCTACGCTCCTTCAGGCCGGTGTTCATCTCGCGGTGCTCGCAGCCTACCTGTTCCTGGCGATCAGTCCTTAACCCGAGAATATCGCCGAGGCGGTCATGTCGTTCGCCACTGTACTGGCATTTCTCCTGCTCACTCACGCGCTCGGCGCCCAGATCCCGAGAATCCTGGGCCAGCCGTCGACGCCTGTCCCACCGCAAGCCGTCGATCCGCTCGACCGCACGACGCCGCGAGGCACCATCGCATCGTTCATCCGGGCGGTGGAGCGCGAGGACTACGTGCTGGCCGCCAGGTACCTGCAGGTCGACGAGAGCCAGCGTCGAAACACCGCGAAGCTCGCCAGGGATCTCAAGTCTCTGATGGACCGCTATTTCAGCGAGCCGATCATGAGCGTCAGCGACGCGCCGGAAGGCGCGGTCGACGACGGCCTGCCGATCGACCGCGAACGCGTTGGCCCGCTGGCCATCAACGATACGAACACCGACATCACGCTCGTGCGCGTGACCGACCCGCTGGCTGGCCAGATCTGGCTGATCTCATCCGAAACGCTGGCCCTGGTCCCGTCGCTCAACCGTTTGATCGCGCACACATGGGTCGAGCGCGTGATGCCGAGTGCGCTGGTGAGCCGCGAGCTGTTCGGCATCTCGCTCGCCCATTGGATCGTGCTGGTGGCAACGCTCGTCATTCCGCTCATCGTGTTCGCGCTGGTCAGCGCCGGCCTCGCATTCATCGTTAGGCGCACGCTGACCAGCGCCTCGCGCCGGCACGATCTGGACGTTTGGTACGCCGCGACGCGGTGGCCCACCATCGTGGTAGTGGCGCTCCTGATGCAAAACTCCTCGCTGCGCCTCCTCGGCTACCCGCTCGCGTTCCGTATCACGTATGCGCACATCGCCCTCATCGCGGTAGTCATCGCGCTGACGTGGTTGCTGCGGCGGGTCCTGACGCTGGGGTTCGCCCGTACGCGCGCCATGGTGTGGGGGAAGGATCGCACGAGCACGCAATCGCTCATGCTGCTCGGCGAAAAGCTGCTCAAGGTGCTCGTGGTCGTCGTGGCCATTCTCGCGATCCTGACGATCGCTGGCGTGAACACGAAGACTGCACTGGCAGGCCTCGGCATCGGCGGCGTGGCACTCGCCCTCGGCGCGCAGAAAACCGTCGAGAATTTTCTCGGAGGTGTCTTCCTGCTGAGCGACCGGGTGCTCGCCGTCGGCGACGTGTGCAGCATCTCGAACCGCATGGGCACGGTCGAGGACATCACGCTGCGGTCAGTGCGGCTGCGAACGCTGGACCAGACCCTCGTGTCCGTGCCCGCCGGCGTGCTCGCCCAGGCCGGGATCGAGAACTACGCCTCGCGCGAGAAGATCCTGGTGCAAACCGTTCTGCGGTTGCGATACGGCACGAGCGCCGACCAGCTCAACGGAATCCTTGCCGGGGTTCGTGAGTCGCTCGCCACGAACCCGAAAATCGAGAAAGGGTCAGCGCGCATCCGGCTGATCAACTTCGGAGAGCGCGCGCTGGAGCTGGAGCTCTTCGCATACGTGCTGACGGCGGACTTCGCGGAGTTTCTGGCGGTGCGCGAAGGGCTGTTTCTCGACGTCGCGTCGATCGTGGAAGCGTCCGGCAGCGCGTTCGCGCAGCCCACCGAGTTCGTCTACCTGGACCGCAAGGATGCTGGCGACGGTCAGCCTCGAGCCCCGGCGACTCACGACGACGTGCGGCTTGCCCGCTAGCGGCTGGCCCTTGGTTCAATGGCAAGGCCTTTCGCCAAGACGCCATCATGGCTTGCCTCCTGGGCGCCGTTGCTGTGTCCGCACCGTACAAATCGAGCCGGGGGTCGGAGGCCAGGACCATGCCGGTAGGGCGTCGGTATACGTTTGCGATTGTCGGCGCTGCGCTCGTCTGGTGCAGCGGAGCGTCGGCACAGGATTCCGCTTCGGTCCAGAGCGCCGAGCGTCGCGCGGCGGCGGAGTCCGCCGTCGAGCTGCCCACGGCGCCAGTGACCGTGGACGGGGTTACCCTCTTTCGCGTCCGCGGGATCTCTTCCTACCCCGCCGAGCGCCGCGCCGCCGAGATCGCGAACCGCATCGCCGATGTCGCGGGTGACCGGACGATCCCCGTCGATTCGCTCACCGTCCAGGACACGCCAACGGCATCGATCGTGGTGGCAAAAGGCCAGCGATTGTTCGGGGTGCTCGACGCCGACGCCGAGCTCGAGGGCCTAACGAGGCAGCTCGTGGCCCAGGCGTACCGCGATCGCGTGGCCGAAGCGATCACCGAGTTCCGGCGTGACCGTGAAGCGTCCACGCTCTGGAAAGACTTCTACAGGGCAGCGATCGCGACCGTCGCTGTCCTCCTGCTGGTGGAGCTGGATCGGCGCACCCTGCGACGCGTCCGCGCAGCGGTCGCTTCACGGTATCGATCGAAGGTTCAGGACGTGCGTTTCAGGACGCTCGAGATCGTGCGCGGTGAACAGCTCTGGAACGTCGGCCAGCACGCGGTGAGGGTCGTGGCAGTGCTCGTCGCTCTGGTGGCCGGGTACGTGTACCTCAACTATGTCCTCGTGCTCTTCCCGTGGACGAGAGCCCTCGGCCGCAGCCTCACGAGCATTCTCCTTCAGCCGTTGAAGACGCTCGCCACCGGATTCCTCGCGTTCATCCCCGATCTCGTCTTTTTGGTCATTCTCACGCTCATCACCCGCTGGGCCTTGCGCCTCGTGCGGCTTTTCTTCGCGCGGGTGGCCAGAGGGGAGAGCGAGCTCCGTGGTTTCGAGGCAGATTGGGCAAAGCCGACGGAGCGGATCGTCCGGTTCGCGCTGATCGCCATGGCGCTCGTGATCGCGTATCCGTATATCCCCGGCTCCGGCTCGGAGGCGTTCAAGGGTATCGGGGTCGTCGTCGGTCTCATGTTCTCGCTCGGATCCGCCTCCGTCATCGGCAACCTCGTGGCGGGCCTGGGTATCGCGTTTCGCCGCGCGTTCCGGGTAGGCGACCGCATTCGAATTGGGGATACCATCGGTGAGGTCACCCAGGTCGAGCTGTTGACCACGTACCTCCGTTCGCCGAAGAACGAGCAGATCGTGATCCCGAACTCGCTCATTCTGAACAACGAGGTGGTGAACTACAGCGCGCTCGTGCGCAGCGGCGCGGGGCTCATCGTGCACACGAACGTCGGCATCGGCTACGAGACGCCGTGGCGGCAGGTGGAAGCCATGCTGATCCAGGCTGCGCGTCGTACGCCGGGCATTCGTGCGGAGCCCGAGCCGTTTGTGCTGCAGCGGTCGCTCGGCGATTTTGCCGTGAATTACGAGATCAACGCCTACACCGACGAGCCGCGTCGAATCCTCGGGACGTATTCGGATCTGCATCGGAACATCCTCGACGTCTTCAACGAGTACGGGGTGCAGATCATGACGCCGGCGTACGAGGGTGATCCGGAGCAGGCGAAGGTCGTGCCGCGCGATCAGTGGTTCACGTCGCCGGCGGCACTGCCCACAGCCATACCTGAGCGCGTCGTCGAGACTCCCGTGGCGCCAGGGCCGGCGAATATCGCCCTCGCAACGCGGCGCGATGGTGAGACCGTGCCCCCACAGACCGCCGGGAAATCGTGAGACGCCGGCGCGGCGCGCGCCTAACGCGACTGCGCCGCGCCGTCAGACAGGACCTGGCAGGCACGGCGGTTGACCACGAGATCGGCACCAGGGGTCGGTACTGGACACGCGATGGTACCGGCGCGCCATAGTGGAGTCGAAGGTCCAATGGCGGCTCGCGAAGCGCGGTGGCACTCTCCCCGGGCTGCAGTGACGGCGACCCGAGCCCCCGAGCGAGGCGAGGCTGACGATGGAACCCGAGCGAGTCACCGACCTGGACCGAGCTCGCCGGTCACTCGAGGTAGAGAACGGACGCGCCATCGAGCGTGAGGTGCCCCTACCGGCCGGACAACTGTCCGCCGAGGAGGCACTCGAGATCGCCATCGAGGCGTACGTGTACGCCTACCCGCTGGTCCTCATGGACCTGACCCGCGTCGCAAGTACCCGTGGCGCGACGACCGACGGCGCTCGGGCGCTGGCGCCCATGAACCAGTTCGCTCACTCACCGGCGCTGCCCGACCTGCAGTTCACCGGCGGCGTTCGGCCTAACGTGGATACGCTGCAGTCGTCGCTCTGGTTCGACGTCTCCGACGACCCCCTGATCTTGCGCGTCCCGGACTCCGGCGGACGCTACTACGTCCTCACGATGTTTGACCTATGGAGCGACGTGTTCGCGGCCCCTGGCAAGCGCACCACTGGGACCGGGCCGCAGCGGTATGCGATCGTCGGGCCGCAGTGGGCGGGGAGACTGCCGGACGGCGTCGAGCCATTGCGGTCGCCGACGTCGCAGGGCTGGGTCGTCTGCCGGATCCAGACGAACGGTGGCCCTGACCTGGGCGACGTGCACGCGTTCCAGGCGGGACTGCGCGCGGCACCCCTATCGGCCATTGGCCGAGCAACGGCCGTGCTTCCCGACACCGGGTCGCCGCTCGTGGCAATCACGCCTCCTGCCGCCCCCGTGACCCAGCTCGCGCGAATGGACGGCGCGACGCTCTTCAGCCGGTTCGCCAAGCTCCTTGCCGACAACCCACCGCACCCTAACGACTACCCGCAGCTACAGCGGATGCGGCGCCTCGGCATCACGCCCGGCGCGCCGGTGATCCGGGAGCGGCTATCGCAAAACGCCTGGACGGCGCTGGACCGCGCGATTCCGTTCGCCCAGCGGAAGATCCGTGACCACGCCACCCGCGCCGTGCGCATCATGAACGGGTGGGCGATGATGACGAGCCCCATCGGGACGTACGGTACCGACTACCTGAAGCGCGCGCTGGTCGCCTTCATGGGGCTCGGCGCGAGCCCCGTCGAGGACGCGCTCTTCCCGACGGCCTTCACGATGCCGGACGGCTCACCGTTCGACTCCAACGCGAAGTACGAGGTTCGGCTTCCGGCCAATGGCCTGCCGCCGGCGCGCGCGTTCTGGTCGCTCACGATGTACAACGACCAGCAGCTCTTCGCGGACAATCCAATTCGGCGCTACGCCATCGGGAATCGCGACTACTTGCGCTACGACTCCGACGGTTCGCTCATGCTGTACATCCAGCGCGAGTCGCCGGGCCGCGACAGGGAAAGCAACTGGCTCCCCACCCCCAGGCAGGGTGCGTTCACGATGACGCTCCGCCTGTACTGGCCAGAGCCGAAGGCGCTGGACGGAACGTGGGCGCCGCCGTTGGTGAAGCGCGTGGGCGATCATCACCGCTCTCCGCGCTGGTGATATCCTTTTTTCAGCCGAGTCCATCGGACCCGTTCTCGCCCAGCAAGGTCTTCACGTTCCTGTTCGTGATGATCGGGCCACTCAAGGTCATCGGCCCGTTCGCGAAAATGACGGCGGGGTGGGACCGGCGCCTCAAGCGCCGGCTCGCGTTCCAGGCGATCACCATCGCCGCCGTCGGCGCACTCGCTGCCGCGACGCTTGGCTCGAGACTCCTGCAAAAGTGGGGCATCTCCCTAGGCGCGCTCTTGCTGACGACCGGGATTGTGCTGTTCCTGGTCGCGATGCAGGTCGTGATGCAACAGTACGCGACGCACGAACAGGCCGAGAGCGCCGCGCATCCCTCGGCGATCGCCACTCCGCCGTCGCCCGCCGCCCTGGCGTTCTCCCCCCTCGCGTTTCCGACGATCATCACGCCATATGGCGCCGCCCTGTTGATACTGCTCGCGTCGATGCGCTCCGGTCAGACCGCCGCCTTGCTCGGGATCGCCGGAATCGCGGCGCTCGTGCTCGCGCTGGATGTCGTCGCGATGTTGACCGCCGACCGGATCCTGACGACGCCCGCGGTCCGCCCCACGCTGGGCATTCTCGGCAGTGTCCTGTCCGTTCTACAGGTCGCGTTAGGCGTGCAGGCCATCGTCGACGCCCTGCGCCTCCTCGGCGTACCTGCCCTGACCTCCGGCTGAGCACAGGCCGCGGCGCGGTGGTCCCACAGAGGTACGGCCCTGGAGCCTCCAAGACCAAGGTCCGATAGTCCTCCTACTGGCCGAGACAAAATCATTCCCGAGCCCGACGGGAGGGCACGGCATCAGCCTTTATCTCACGGTCTATCGGGGAGTTGGCATGACCACGACGCAAGGGGTCGACAGCGGGACCTACGAGGGGTCCCCCACTCGATGAGGCAATCCACGGCTGGGTCCCTCGGATTCTCGTTCGACCGGCCGCTCCACATCCGGCCGGATCCGCAGTCGATCGCAGACGCCTACGTGTACCTGCTCGGTCGCATGCTCGTGATCCGCCAGGAGCACATCGACCTCGATCAGGTTGGCGCCGACTACAACGTCCTCACGTACGATCCCCTCGGCAACGCGGATCTCGTCAACCCGAACTTCGACGTCGCCTCCCTCGAGGGATGGCTCGCGGTAGATGATGGCACGCCAGCCGTGCTCGAGGTGCCGGAGATCATCAATCGGTACTACACCGTGCAGGTGATGGACGAGTGGGGCGACGTCATCGCCAATATCAACCCGCGCACCTTTCCGTCGCATCCGCACGGGACGTTCGTGTTCGTGAAGCCCGACACGAGGGTACAGGTGCCGCCCGATGCTGCCCGCATCGTGCTCCGCTCGAACAAAGCCAAGGTCCTCGCTCGAATCGAGGTCAGGCAGGATCGCGATGGCGTTGTCAGGCTTCAGCGGAAGCTTGCCCTGTCGTCGCACAACAATCCCTCGATCATCCCTGCCCCGCCACTCCCGACGTTCGGCAGTCGTGAGCTGATCGGCGTCGAGATCTTCGAGGGCGCCGAGCATGTCCTGGCAACCGCGCTCGATACGCTGCCCGGTGCGGCGGCCCTCCAGCAGAAGGTACGCGTGGTGGCGCGCTACGCGGCGTCGGGCCGTGGGGCGCGGCAGGAGCTCGAAAGCCACCTGAGAGAACGAGTGATCCCGGACTTGCTCGACTACGTGGCGAAGCAGTCAGTGGCGAGCCGCAACTACTGGCGGAGCAGTCTCCGGTCTGATAGACATACCGCCACAGACTACCGCCTCCGAACAGCCACCAACCTCGCCGCAATCTGGACCAACGTGGCCGACGAGCTGGTCACGTTTCAGACCACGCGCGACGCCGCCGGCAAGGTGCTCAACGGCAGCCACTCCTACGTGATGCAATTCGCGCCTAACGAATTGCCGGCCTCGGTGACGGCAAGCCACTGGTCCATGGCGCTTCTGTGCGTGCCCGGGCATCGCGTGGTCCCGAATGCGCTCGGGCGGTTCCTGTTCACCAGTCATTCCCCGCTCGTGCGTGAAAGTGACGGCTCGCTGAGGATCTTCATCGGTCCGCGAGCGCCGGAGGGGGCCCCCGAATCGAACTGGCTGCCCTCGTCGGACTGGAAGCCGTTTCAGCTGACGATGCGGCTCTACGTGCCGCACGACGTTGTCAAGCGGGGAGACTGGTTTCCGCCGGCGCCTGCCGTTGTGGTGTGATCGGTCAGTCGGCCAACGCCCATCATGCTCGTCGTAGCGCTAGCGCTCGTTGCGTCGGCCGGGTTCGCACAGCAGCGGCGTGACACACTGCCGGCGCGCGACACGGTGCGAGTGCGCGACACCACCGACACGCGCGACCGTGTTGACGACCTGAACGCGGACGCCGTGAAGGGCGGCGCGTTCCCCGGCTCGTTCGTGATCCCGGGCACCGAGGTATCGCTCGCGATCGGCGGCTTCATCAAGGCAGTTGGTTTCTACGATTCCGACGCCGGCGACCGCTCGCCCGACTTTTTCCCCGGCGAGGACCTGCCACCTAACGAGATCGGCGGCGGCATGTACGCCATGACCGCCGGCCTGTCGCGGGTGTTCCTCGATACGCGGGCACGAACGCATCGCGGCGACGCGCGCGGGTATCTCGAGATCGACTTCAACGGACCGTCCGTCACCAAGCTGCGGCATGCGTACCTTCGCCTGCGCAACGAGCGCATCGAGATCGTCGCGGGGCAGACCTGGTCCACGTTCATGAACTCCAGCGTGAAGCCGCCCATGATGGGCGAATCGAAGCTGAGTGGGATTACGGAGATCCGTCAGGCCCAGATCCGGTTCTCGGATCACCTGTCGAAAACCCTCACCTTCTCGGCCGCCGTCGAGAATCCCAGCAGTGACGACGTGGGTGGACAGATCGAGCAGGGGCGAACGCCGGCGCCCGACGCGATGGCGTCGCTGGCGCTCGAGCGCGGGAAATTCACGCGCGTGGAGCTCTCGGGACTCGCACGCCGACTGCAGGTCCTGCTCGCGGATGGCTCGACGCCGTCCGCGACCGCGTGGGGTGCGCAGCTCAGCGCGGTCGTCGAGCCCAAACCGAAGCACCAGCTCCGCATCGCGGGCTTGGTGGGCGACGGAATCGGCCGCTATCTGCAGGGACTCGACCCGGCGGGCGCTGCCTTCGTGAGCCCGAGCGGTGACATCGATACGCGACGGGCGTGGGGCACGAGCGTGTCATGGGAGCAGCCATGGAGCGAGTCGCTCCGCTCGGTGTTCGCAGCCGGCACCGCACAGGCCGACGCGCCGGCCTACGCGGGCCCCGACACATTCGAGCGGACCGATTTCCTGTCGGCGAACCTGCTGTTTCGGACGAGCAAATACACCACGATCGCCCTGGAATATGTGTACGGCCAGCGTCGGAATACGGGCATCGCATCGCGACACAACAACCAGGTGTTGCTCGGCTTTCAGCTCTTTTAACGCCCGACCAGGACCGCGACAAAGGCCAGGATCCCGAAGCCGGCAACCAGCGACGCGACAAACAGCGCGTTCGAGTAGGGCACGTGGTCGGGGTACTGCGCGCGCAGCGTCCGCATCTCACGGCGGTGCTGGATTGCGGCGAACGTCAGCGCAACAAGGGCGACGGCGATCATGATCGACGCGAACGTGTGCGTGTCGAGGATCCAGCTCTCTCGCGCGTTGTCCCGATTCGGAACCAGCTTCGCGATCGTGAACCCGAAGCTGATCATCGAGGTAGCCGTCCGCACCCAGGCCATGAGCGTTCGCTCGTGGGCAAGCCGGGTGCGGTCCACGGCCAGCAGCGTCGATTCCGATACGTTAGGCGGCGACGCTGCCGCCATGGACCGCGACTCGGCAGGGGGTGCCCCACCCGTCACGACCATCTCCGACCCGACGTTACGCCTTGGGCGGGAACTTCTCGAACATCTTGTGCACCGCCTCCTGGATCTTCGCCTCGTTCTCCTTCGGGTCGCCGGAGACCGTGTCGGTCGCGTTGCCGCGCCACAGCATCTTGTTGGATTTCGTATCGATGACGTCCACGATAAGCGTCCCGATCGTCACCGGCGTGACCGTGGTCGACGTCGTACACCCACCCCAGCACGAGTACGGGCCGCCGCTCTGGAACGACTGGACGTCGACCGATTTGTCCGTCGCGGCGTGATAGGTCACCGTGAGGTCGCCGCCGCTTTCCACCTTCGTGAACCCCTTCGCCTTGAGGTTAGCGTCGATCGCGTCCACGAGACGCTGTGCGTTGAGCGGATTGGGCAGCTGCTGCTCCACGCGCCACGAATACGACTTGAGCGGAGCGAAGTTCGCCGCGCGATCGTAATCCGTGGAGACCTTCATCGAGCTCCCAGCGCAGCCTCCCAACGCGAGTGCCGCGACGGCAAGCAGAACCTCGGGTCGGCGAGCCAAGCCAGCATGTCGAGTGAGCCAGAGCATCACGAACCTCCGATTGAGCAGTTGACGGTTGGGAGTCAGGTACGGGGCCCCACGGTGCATCGGACTGGTCGCGCTCGTTAGGGTTTCGGCTTCGGTGCCGCGGCGGCTGCGGCAGGTGTCGGTCCGCTCGCCTGGTCCACGAGCAGCGACCGGAAGGCGCCTCGGGTCGTCGCCATCTTCTTCCACTGTTCCACCGTCAGCACCTTTTGAAGCTCCGCATCGCGGGCATCGATCGCCGGCTTGGCCGCCTCGAGCAGCGCGGTGTGGGTGGGCTTTCCACTGGCCATTGGCTTGTCGAGCGCGGCAACGAGTTTGTTCGCGCCGTCCATGTTGATCCGCTGCACCTCCAGGATCTGGTCGCGCGTGAGGTCCAGGTTCGACGCCATGACCTCCGTCTGCGACAGCGCCAGCCGTTGCGCCTTATTGCCCTGATGCTGCGTCCACTGGGCCGGCGTCAGCACCTTCTTGAGCTCGGTCTGATTCGTTCGAACCGCCGCGACCAGCCCCTTGGTCAGCGCCGAAGCCGCCTTGGCGCTCGTGTCGGCGTCGTATTTGTCGATCAACGCTTGCAGCGATTTCGCGGTCGCCACGTTGATCTTTTGAACCTTGGGGACCTGGTCGGCCGTCAGGTTGAGCTCGGATTTGAGCTGATCGGTGGTGTACTGCGCCACCTTCTCGGCGTTCGACGCCGCGGTCGCCTGAGCAGTCGCGGTAGTCGATACCGCCGCAAGGGCGGCGGCGACAAGGGTCATGGCTGCCATTCGCATCGTTCTCATCCCTCCGGTCGTGCGACGCGCGCGATGCCTGCAACAGCCTCGGCGCGTCGCGTTCTCCTGTGCTTGGTTACCGCCGCTCAGCATCGCGCCGGACACGACCTGCGACCATTGGACTTTCGTAGAGCCGGGGACGGGCGACAAGCCGGGGGACGGGCGACGGGCGGCGGACGACGGGGAGAAAGCGGAGAACCCTCGGGTTGCCTATCTCTCATAACGAGATGCATCCCGAAGGTTTCCGTATTTAGCCGCCGCCCGTCGCCCGTCGCCCGTCCCCGGCTTTATGGAGCAAACGGATACCCCTTCGCCAACGCCGCCTCCAGCCGAGCGTCGTGCCGGTACACATCGTCGTAAAACGCCACGACGCCATCCGGGTGTACCACCGCCGTCGTGTAGAGCACCGTCACCGGCATGGGGCGAGCCAGGTCCACCCGTCGCGACTGCGGGCCGTCCATCGCGTTCCGCACCCGGTCCGGTGACCACGCGTTAGGATCGCGAAGCGTCCACACCGCGAAGCGCGCCGGGTCCTCGAGGCGAATGCAGCCGTGGCTGAAATCCCGCCGCGCGCGTGAGAACAGAGCCTGCGCCGGCGTGCCGTGCATGTACACGTTGTGGTCGTTCGGGAAGATGAACTTCGCGAGCCCGAGGTCGTTTCTCGGCCCGGGTCGCCGACGGATGCCCAGCTCCCCGCGCGACACCCGGGCGAGATTCGCCGACGTCGTCGGGAGCGCGGGCCCGGTGTCCCCCGACCCGCTGTAGATCTCCATGTCGTGACTGGCCAGGTAACCCGGATCGCGCCGGACCGCGGGCATGATCTCCTTTCGCAGGATGCCGGGTGGGATGACCCAGTATGGCCGGAAGACGATGTACTGCATGTCGCGTTCGAAGAGCGGCGTCTGGCGCCCCACCTCGGCTTTGCCGACCACGACGTTCATTTCCAGGCTCGGGGCGCCCTCGGCATTCAGCGTGTCGAACGCGTAGAGCTCGAAACCCGGAACGTTCACGACGACGAACGGACCGGTATCGAGCGGCGGCAGCCAGCGAATGCGCTCCAGCGCGAGCTCGAGCTGACGGACGCGCTTCGTGAACGGGACGTTCACTGCCGCGAGCGTCGCGCGCCCAAGGACGCTGTCCGGTGGCAGCCCGTGGCGAGCCTGGAATCTCGCGACCCCGGCGGCGAGGGCATCGTCGTACGTATCGCTTCCCGTCACGGCTTCGGCCGAGAGGTCGCCTAACGCTGCCAGGCGGCGACGCAGCGCTGACGCACCGGCAAACGCGTCACCGCGATGGAGCGTGCCGGACGCCTTGACCGTCGGGATCGTCGAATCGGCAGCCAGTGCGCGATAGCGGGCGTACGCGGTCTTCAGGTTGCGGTACTGGATGAATCGGGGCTCCGCCCTGCTCACCAGCTCGGCCACGCCGCCGCGATCGATGGCGCTTTGCAGCTCCTTCGCGAGGTCCAGCTTTTTCTGCTGCACGTTGATGCCAACGGACAGGTTTTTCGGGTTCACGCGGCCGATGTGAACGTCCGACACGTGGCGCATCACGCCGACGGACAGCGCGACATCGAACCAGCCGACGTCGCGCGCCGACGGGGGCGACGCGCCTTCCAGCGCCTGCAGTCGCCGGCCGAGCAGCGCGGCGTCGTAGTCGGCGGAGTGGAGGCCACGTTCCTCCGCCTTCGACAGCACGTCGACCGCGCTCCGCGCCGCTGGCGTCGGGCGCCCGCCCTTCGTCCACACCGGCTGCCACCCGGCACCGGAATAGAGTCCGGTGAGCTCATCGCGGTGATACGGGAAGCGTGGCCAGCGCAGCCCGGACAGTGTCCCGGTACGCGCTGCGTCACGCAGGATCGCGGCAACCGTGTCATCGGCCGCCGTGCGATGCCTAACGCCAACCGCGGCATGCGCCTCGACACCGCCCCGCGCCGACACCGCCATCACGACCATCGTGACGAGCAGTGGGATCGCGGTCAACGCGCGATGTCGAAGGGGAATCCTGTACCGATCGAAAGGATCCATCGTTTGTCGAACTCCTCGGATGCGAACCGCCACGAGAGGTCCACGCGCGTCGCCCCCTTGCCCGATGCCGCCCGTGTCGACCCGAGACGCAGCCCTACCCCGGCGTCCGCTCCCGTCCGCACGGGCGAGCCCGAGTACCACGCCCCGCCATAGTCGGCGTACGTCGCCAGCCCAATACCCAACAGCTTGTACACTTCCGGAAACGCCACCCAGCGATACTCGACCGTCGTGAAGAACGCCCGGTCACCCGTGAACGCGTGCGCCGGATACGCGCGCGGACCAAACGTTAGGCCGAGGTCGTACTCCTCACCCGGATATGGGTTCTTCTGCATGCCTCCCTGTGCGTTGAACACGACGGTGTGTCGCGGTGCAGGCAGCAGAGTCAGCACGCCTTGCGCCGCGACGCTGCCCGAGTCGAGTCCCTTGCTCGTGAACAGGGATGACGCACGCAGATTCAGGGTCGTGAACCCGTTCGGCAGCAGCTTCCCGACATTCGCCTTCACCGCCGGTCCCACGCCGCCCCGCTCGTATCCCCACGCCGACGGCGCGACCCAAAGGTCCCCGCGCACGGTCGCGCTCAAATCGATATCCTCGGGGCCGCCGAGGCCCCGGTATCCTTCCACCACCGAGAAGTTCGAGCGACTCCATTCGACGCCCGTCCCGAGTTCGCCAAAGAAGGATCGTTCGTCGATGGGTGTGCCCAGGTCAGCGAAATTCTCGCGCCGCAGTTGGAGTTTCGCGCCGACCCTCACGTAGCCCTGCCGCGATGCGCGAATCGCCCATGCGCCGGTCAGCGTGCCTTTCGTCAGAAGGTGGCGCAACGTGTCACTCGCCTCCTCCTCGCCCTCGAAGAACCGCAGCACGTTTCGGTCGGCATAGTCCACGTCCAACGTCGATGATCTCGGCGTGGTGAGCGTCGTGAACGGCGCCGAGAGGGAGAAGTCGCCGCTTTCTCCATCGGAGTACTGCTTGTACGCCGTGCTGAGATCGACTCGGTTTCGCCACACGCGGGGAACGAACGCAGCGAACTGCGTGGTCGATCGATCCGGATCGCTCGTGTATTTCACCGATGCCTTGATCTGCCGGCCAAGCAGATTCTTTTCGGCGACTCCGACGTTCCACGTGATCTGATCGCCGCTCGACTTGAAGGCGGCCTGCACCTGCGTCGTCCACGAGTCGTGCGTCGTTACGTTCTCGGCGAGGCCGGAGCTGGTTCTGCTGCTGTCGACCGTCGCCTTTCGAAAGATTCCGAGCTTCCGAAGGTTGCGGGCCGTCTCGTCCGCGGTCGCGGAGTCGAACGGGGCGCCCACCGGAATCAGCAGTTCACGGCGCACGACGTGCTCGCGCGTTACGATGTGCAACTTGTTCGCGGCGGCAAACAGCCACGACCCGCTTTCCGCCTTGTCGAACACGTTCTCGCGGTGGATCTGCACAGACGACACCACCGCGGTCGTCGAATCGGTGCGAGCCGGCTGCGTCGATTGCGCCCGGCATACGGCGATCGGAGCCGTGGACGCCGCTGCAGTCAGAACGAAGGCACTGCCGAACCGCACCTGCATCACGATCACTTGATGATCTTCTCGAACGCGAACCCGCTCCCGATCGCGATGACCCATTGCGACGTGACCGCATCGTTCGCGTAGCGTCGCGCCACGTCGATCCGCGTCGCGCCTTTCCCGGACGCCGATCGCAGCCCGCCGAAGCGCAGTCCGACCCCAAAGTCCTTGCCGGTTCGCCTGGGGGATCCATCGTACCACGCACCGCCGTAGTCCGCGAAGGCTGCCACACCTAACGTGAGAAGCCCCAGGTTGAGCACATCCGGCATCGCCACCCACCGATACTCGGCGCTGGTGAAGAACGCGCGGTCGCCGGTGAACGCGTGAAGGGGATACGCGCGTGGCCCAAACGACATGCCCAGGTCGAACTCCTCGCCCGGATAGCCGTTCTTCTGCATACCCCCGCTGACGTTGGCGATCACGGAATGGCGAGGGACGGGGCGCAATGCCACCGTCACCTGCGTCGCGACACTGCCCGAGTCGAGCCCCTTGCTGGTGAATAACCCCGACGCGCGGGCATCGAACGTCGTGAACCCGTACGGAATGTCCCACCCGGCGTGCCCCGTCAGATTCGGCCCAACGCCGCCTCGCTCGTAACCCCACGCCGTTGGCGCGAACCACACCCCGGCGTGGAGCGTCGGGCTCAGGTCGACGTCCTCTTGCGGGCCGAGACTCCGGAACTCGCGCGCCACGAGGAAGTTCGAGCGAAGCAGGTCCGCGCTGATCTCGACCTCGCCGAAGAACGATGGGTTCTCGACGGGAGTGTCCTTCTTCGCGTAGTCTTCGTGCCGCAACTGGATCGAGCCGCCGAACCTGACGAAGCCTAACGGTGACGCGCGCGTCGCCCACGCCCCGTTGAGGTTGGCTTTCGTGAGCGTGTGCCGCGCCGTGTCACTCGCCTCGGACTCGCCCCCGAAAAATCGGAGCACGTCCTCGTCGTTACTGCGTCCGTCGAACGTGAGCGACCAGAGCGATGATAGCGACAGGAACGGCGCCGAAATCGTCACCCTCGCGGTGCGGCCATCCGACAGCTGATTGGTGACGCCGGTGAAACCGATACGATTCCACAGCACGCGCGGGACGTTCACCTCGACGTTCGTCGTCGACCGATCCGGGTCCTTCGTATAGCGCAGCGAGACCTTGGTTTGGTAGCCGAGCAGGTTCTTTTCGGTGATGCCCACGCCCCACGTCACCTGATCGCCCGTCGATTTGAAGCTCACGTAGGGCTGGGTCGTCCACGAGTCGCGCGTCGTGACGCGTTCGACCACGCCGGACGAGTCACGGACGCTGTCGACGGAGACTTCTCGAAAGATCCCGAGCTTGCGAAGATTGCGAGCCGTCTCCGCAGCCGTGACCGAGTCGTAGGGTTGCCCTTCGCGGATGAGGATCTCGCGGTTCACGATGTGGGGCTTGGTCACGACGTGCAGCAGGTTGGCACCACGCGCGATCCAGGAGGCGCTGTCCGAGCGATCGAAGATGTCCTCGCGCTGTACCTGCACCGTCGTTACGGTCGCTGGCGTATTGCCTTTCGGGGGCGGAGGGCTCTGGGTCGACTGCGCGCCGGCGAAAGCCGGCGCGAGGACGCACGCCGTCGCGAACAGAATCGCGTTGGTAAGCGGGGTGCCGGCTCGGTGCATGGCTCAGCGGGAAACGGCTGTGGTTTCCAGCACCATGCGCCGCACGGCAAACTGACGCACAGTATACCTTGGACCAATGGGCCCACCGCGTCGCGATGGGCAACCTACGGACGACCCAGGTCGATGCGGCCGCCCAGACCCGTGTTCATCCCCGATGGCTCGGCGTGCCCGCGGAGGCGACTGACCCACGCGGCGCTCGCAATGGCGTGTGTGCTCACGGTGCTTGCCGTCCCTCGTTGCGTGCTCGCGCAGACCAGCGCGACCAACGGGTGTGAAGGCTCCGCGCGCGAAGTCGCCAAGGTCTCGTTCGAGGGCAACAAGGCGGTGCCATCCACCACGCTGGAAGCCACCGTCGAGACGGCCGCATCGTCCGGGGCTCGACGGTTCACTCGGTTGTTCGGCAAGCGGAGATGCCTGGCGCAGGGCGCGCTCCTGCGCGACGTCGCCCGCCTCATGCTCGTCTATCGCCGCAAAGGCTATCCGCGCGCCACTGTGGACACCGCGGTCGGACGCGCAACCGCACCCGGCGCCGTGTTCGTTCGGTTCAAGATTGATGAAAACGACCCCATGGTCGTCGACTCGATCGAGATCCGCGGCGTGGCCGACTCCGCGATTCGGTCTCGCATCCGGCGTGCGATCAAGCTCCAGCCGGGCGAGCCGCTCGATCGCTATTCGCTCGACGCTTCCGCTGCGGCGATCGTGGCCGGCCTGCGCCGGGCAGGGTACCTCGCGGGAAGAGCCCGCGTGGGCGAGCAGGCGGATTCGGCGCGACGACGCGCTGTGGCGTGGATCGACGTCAAGATGGGGACGCGCCGGCGCGTGGGAGAGCTGCGCGTCGACGCGCGCGGCGTCGACAGCACGGAGCCACGCATCGCGCCCGAACGCGTGGCGCGCCTAACGCACCTCAAGCCCGGTGCCGTGCTCGGCACGCAGGAGCTGGCAGACGCCCGCCAGAACCTCGACGCCGTCGGGCTGTTCGACGACATTCGCATCACGCTCGACAGCACGCGGAGCGACGATGGCGACGGGACCACCAACGTGAACGTCGCGGTGGTCGAAGGGACATCGAACGAGCTGCGAACGAAGATTGGCTATGGCACGCTCGATTGCTTTCGGCTTCAGCTCCAGGCGAGCCGCGCGGCCGTGCTCGCAAAGCCCGGACGCTTCGAGGCGACCCTGAATCTGTCGAAAATCGCGGTCGGGGCGCCGCTCGACTTCGCGCCGAGCATCTGCTCGGGCGACGTGCAGGCGGACCCCTACAGCCAGCGTCTCAACTACTATGTCGGTGGCACGTACGCAATCCCGGCGTTAGGCCATGCTCGCTGGGCCAAGTCCGTCTCGCTCTATGCCGAGCGCCGCTCCGAATTTCTCGCATACCTCAAGACGACCTATCTGGGCGGAGGGGCATCGCTCAGCCGCTCGTACGGCGGGCACTGGAGCGGCGTGCTCTCGTACGACCTCAGCTACGCACGCACCGAGGCCGAGCCGGCCGTCCTGTGCGCGACGTTCTCCGCGTGCCTCGCCGCCGACCGCGAGCAGTTCACCGAAGCCCTCCCGTTCGGCCTCGCGAGCATTCTCACGACGTTCGACAACACCGATGTGCCGCTCGACCCGACACGTGGGAAGACGCTACGGGTGGAGCTTCGGATTGCGCCGCAGTGGCTTGGCACCGCCGTTCGGCAACAGGTCGCGGGCGCTCGGCTCAATGCCGCGGTCTACTACCCCGTAGCCGAGCGGACGGTGCTCGCCTTTCGGGCACAGGGTGGTGTGGTCACCAAGCTCCCGGGCGCGTCGTTCATCCCGCAGGGCGAGCGACTGTTCGCTGGCGGCGCGAACACCGTACGCGGCTTTCGTCAGAACGAGATCGGCACGCGCGTCTATCTCGCAGACAGCGTTCGGATCAAGGTACAGGGCGACACACTCTTCGAGGCGCTACCACCTGACAGCACGAGCTGGCGCGCGGTCCCGACCGGCGGCACGCTGGCAGCCGTCGGCAACGTCGAGTTGCGCTGGCGCCCGAAGGTGCTTACCGAATTCGTTCAGTTCGTCGGGTTCATCGATATGGGCAACGTCTGGACGAGCGAGGGCGATGACCTCAGCAACACACCCATCTTCGTGACGCCGGGAATCGGCTTACGAGTCTCGACGCCAGTGGGACCCATCAGGCTCGACCTCGCGTATAACTCCTACGCGGCCGCACCTGGCCCGGCCTATCGCGACGTGGCGGTCGGATACTCGACCGCCCCGCTGTATTGCGTGAGCCCCGGCAACACGCTGCCAGTCACCGGATTCGGGCTGACAGACGCGTCGAACAACGCGATTCCGCCGGTCCAGGCGGAAGGGCCGTGTCCGTCGTCGTACAAGCCGAGTCGGCCGGATGGGTTTTTCAATCGCCTAACGCTCACCTTTTCGATCGGGCAGGCGTTCTGATGGCGCGCCGGTGGTGGGTTCGCGGTGTCGTGTGGACGGGCGTCGGCTTCGCGACGCTCATCGGCGTGCTGTTGTTCATCCTCGTGCTGCTGACGCAGTCCGCGTTCGGGCGAGAGCAAGTCAGGCAGATCGCGGTACGCGTAGCGTCCGGATATCTCCTCGGCTCATTGCATCTCGGTTCGCTGCGCTTCGGGCCCGGTTGCGCGCTGGCCATCGATTCGGCGGCGTTGCGCGATCCGGATGACTCCCTGCTCGTGTCGCTGGGGCCCACGCGCGCCACATGCGACTTCGGCGCGCTCGTTCGGCGACGACTCGTTGTCACCTCGCTCGAGGTCGCGCGACCTAACGTGGTCGTGCGGCAGCTACCGTCCGGCGTCTGGAATTGGTCGCGCGCCATCAAGCCGGACACATCACCACCGCAGCCGAGCACCGGTGGACCTTCACCTGTGACGGTGGTTGGCCCCGTCCGGCTCAGCGGCGGCACCGTCGTGCTCGACGTTCCGTGGGCGCCCGCGGACTCGCTGCGCGGCGCGGCGCGAGACCGCGCGATCGAGTCCGCGCTCGTTGCGCGTGTTCCCGTCATCCGCCGAAGCGGCAATGCCCTGCTGCGTCGACGCGAGTTCAGTGGCATCTCGATCGATGCCCCGCTTGTTCGGACCGCGATCGGTGACACGACGGTGATCGCCCAGCTGAACGGGTTGGCGGTCACCTCGGTCGACCCCGACGTTACGGTGCGCCGCATTGCCGGTCGCGTCGCGCTCATCGGGTCGAGCGTCGATCTCGACCTCGCGACCGTCGCGTTCAACGAATCGTCAGCGAGTGCGCGTGGTCACGTGGACTGGAGCGCTGCCGGAATGCCGGCCATCAAGGCCATGGTCACCGCCGATACACTCGCGTTCGCAGACCTCGCGTCGTTCGTGCCGAACCTGCCGAGCTCCGGTGGCGGTCGCCTGCAATTGACCATGACGACAGACGGCGGCTCGTCGCCGACCGAGTATGCGGTATCGGCTGCGGATCTCCGCACTACACGATCGGTCGTACGCGGCGGGGTGACGATCGAGCTCACTGAGTCGAACGATCTGACCATCCGTGACGCAGCGCTCGACCTGGCTCCGCTTCACACCGAGCTCCTGAACGTCCTCGTGCCGGGAGCCCTCCCGCCGGAGTTGCGCGGGGGAGTGACGGGACGCGTGGTTGTCGGCGGCGCCGGGCGCGCGGTTCGCGTCGATACGCTGGTCGCGCGTTACACCGACGAATCCGTGCCGGGAAGTGTGAGTCGTCTGTCCGCACGTGGCACGCTGACGTTAGGCGGCGCCGCCGGGATCTCCTTCTCTCGGCTTGCGGTCGCTGTCGATCCCGTGGACGCGCGCTCCGTCGTGCGCATCGCCCCGTCGCTGGCCCCATTGAGTGGACACCTGGTTGGCAGGGTAACGCTCGACTCCACGTTCGAGCACCTTCGTTTCAGCGACGCTGACCTTCGCTACACCGAAGGCACGGCCGCTCCGCTTCGCGTCACGGGCGGCGGGCGCATCGTGCTGGGCGATGTGCCGCGTTTCGATCTGGCGTTGAACGCGCAGCCGTTCTCGCCGGCGGCGCTCGCCCGAAGCTATCCCGCGTTGGCCACGCTCCCCGCGATCGAAGGCAAGGTCGAGGTTCGAGGATCGGCGCAGGATCTGACGTTCGCGACGACCACCAGCAGCGCTGCAGGATCGGCGTCGCTTGCGGGCCGCTACACCAATGACGCATCGGGTGTCGGCATCCGCGCGACGGGGAAGGTCAACGATGTGGATCCGCGTTCGGCGTCCGGACGCACGGATGTTCCGGCGGGGAAGCTCGCGGCGGACGTCAACGTCGATCTCGCCGGCAAAGACTTCCAGACGCTCCGCGGGGATCTCGCGTTGACGAACCTCGCCGGCACGGTTTCGGGCATCACGATCGACTCCTCGATCGCGCGCCTGGCGCTCACCGACACGCGCGTGGTGGCCGAGAGCGTCGTCGTGGCGACGTCGGCGGGAGCGGTCAGCGCGCGGGGCGCGCTCGGCCTCCACGGCGATGTCCGCGACACGCTTTCCGTCACGGCGTCGGCGTCCCTCGCCAACCTCGCTCCCCTGCTCCGAGCGTTAGGCGCCGTCGATTCCGTCAAGGCCGATTCGGCAGGCGGCGCGGGTCCCGCTGCAAGCGCGGTCGATTCACTTGGCGGCACCGTGACGGCGCGAGCGCGCGTCGTGGGATCGCTGGATTCGCTCGATGCGGATGGCGAGCTCCAGGCCGACAGCGTGGCTTCCCCGTTCGCGAGCGTCAAACGCGCGCACGCAACGTGGTCCATGGTCGGCCTGCGCTCGAAGCCCCGCGGCCAGGCCACGCTGCAGGCCGACTCGCTGGCGACCAGCGGGATCCACTTCGCGAGCGCAACCGTCCGCGCCCGGAGCGAGGACGGCGACAGCTGGCATGTGTCGTTAGGTACCGCCGACGCCGACCGGCCCGGCGGTGCCGCGAATGCGGTGATCAGCAGACGGGCTGATACGCTCGCGGTCGACGTCGATTCACTCGTCGTGCGAGTTCCCGGCACGAACCTGAGCCTGACGAGGCCAACGCGGTTCCGACGCGCCGGCGATGGCACGATCGCTCTCGATACTCTGCAGCTCCGCGGCACACGTGGCGCCGTGATCACCGCATCAGGCATGTACCGCGACAGTGGTTCTGTCGCGGTGTCGCTCGACCTGGCGAACGCACCCGCGTTCATTCCCGGGCCCGGTGGCCCCGCTGATTCCGTACGCGTCCTGCTCGATGCCACCGTGCGCCTCGACGGAACTGCGCAGGCTCCGCGTGGCACCGCCGATCTGCGCGCGCACTTCGCGGACGATGACTCCATGCCAATCGACAGCGTCGTCGCGCACGTCCGCTACGCCGACGGTCGCGCCGAGGCCAGCGTAGACGCCAACGGCGACGCGAGAAGCGTCGTCAGCGGACGCGCCAGCGGCGCCTTGCAGCTGTCACTCTCGCCATTCAAGGCCGCGCTGCTCGATGATTCACTGACTGGCCGCCTCGCCATCGACAGCCTCTACCTTCCGGACATCTCGCCGATCGTGCCGGGCGCTCGGCTCACTGCCGGTGTGCTGCGCACGCAGTTGACGCTCGCAGGCACCACACGAAAACCTCGCGCCGTTGGCACCGCGTCGTTGGCCGGTGGCGCGGCGGTCATCGGGGCGCTCGGCCTTCAGCTTCATGATGCCAACGCATCGCTCCAGTTGGCGTCCGACCGGATAGCAATCGACAAGGTGTCGGTCCGCGCGGGCAAAGACCCGGAAGGTACGGCCGAGCTCACCGGCACGCTGGCGCTGGTAGACAGCGGGCGCATCGACCTGCGCCTCCGCACGGCATCGATGCCGGTCATGCGCGTGCCAACGACCGCGGATCTCGACGTGACGTCCGACCTGCAGCTTGTGGGTCCGTACGCGAGGCCAACGCTGTCTGGACGAATTACGGTGGACCGCGGCGTGCTGCGACTCCCCGATATGGGGCGCGCGGGCGTTGTTGGCGTAGACGACACGGCGTTCGTGCGGCTGGTAGACAGCCTGGCTCCGGCGCGCATCGAGCGTGCGTCCGCGCCGCTGGAGCGCGTCGCGATTGGCGGCGTGGAAGTCGCGATGGGTCCTAACGTCTGGCTTCGATCTGCCGAGGCGAGCGTACAGTTGGGCGGCTCGATCAGCCTCGCGGCAGCGGCGCCCGGACCGGGAGTAGAGAAAGGTCAGATCGCACTCCGTGGCAAGCTCGTGACCCAGCGCGGTAATTACCGCCTCAACATTGGTGCATTCACGCGGTCGTTCGAGCTCGAGCAAGGTTCGGTGCAGTTCACCGGCGAGCCGGAGCTGAATCCGAAGCTGGACATCAACGCCCTGTACTCGCGTGAGGGCTCCGACGATCTCACCGCGACCTCCGCGGGACGCGCGCCCAAGGTGCGCGCGCATCTCGGGGGCACGCTGGAACGCCCGGTGCTCACGTTCTCGAGCGCGGACTCGAAGCTCACCCAGGCCGAGCTCATGAGTTATCTCGTCACGGGTCAGACAAATTCCGACGTTGGCAATACGGTCGACCAATCCGTTCTCACGAGCGAGCTCGTGGCCAGCGCGACGGGCGCGCTGGCGCAGCGCCTGGCCGGCGGGATGTTCGACGTCGTCAACGTGACGCCAGGCTCGACCAACGACCAGAACAAAGGCTCGACCGCGGCCGACGCGTTCTCGGCGAGCCGCCTCGGCGTTGGCAAGCAGCTTTCGAATCGGCTCTTCCTGACGGTGGATGCCGGTCTCTGCGCGCTCACTGGAGGCGCGTCCTCGGCCGACCTCGGTCAGACGTTAGGCGTGTCGCTGGACTACCGGTTCCGCCGCGGCGTCCACGGCTCCGTGAGCTCGGCGCCGTCCACGAATGGGTCCGCGTGCTCGAACCAGGCGGCCGGGCGGGGCACCGCGCTGACGCCGCGGCAGTGGGGCCTGGACTTCAACCGCATCTGGCGCTTCTAGCGGCGCGCGTCCGAGGTGACGCGGACGCCACCCGGTTGCACGAAAGTCCAATGTCCGACGGCTCGCACTGGCGCGAGCGTCGGCCCGTGGCGGTGATCGTGGTCTCTTCGTTGCCTAACGCGAGGTCACGCCATGCGACACCCAGCGTTCCTTTGTGCCACACCTGTGCTCGCAAGCGCGGTCGCCTGGCGCACGCTGGCCGCCCAGATGTTCCTCGGCTTCGGCGGGCTGGAGGCGCGCGGCGGGATTGCCGATGCGAAGACCGGCGGCTCATCGGCGACCTTCGAGGTCGACCTCGGTTACGCGTTCCTTCCGGAGCTACGCACGACGCTCGGCATCGACTTCTTTGGCTCGAGCATCGATCGCGAGGTCTCTGGCGAGCGGGTGGGCGGCTCAATGAAGGGCGCGGGGGGTGTCGCGTCCATGCGCTACGACGCCTTCGCGCAGCGGCGGCGCGCAGTTCGGCCGCCCTCCGCATTTGATCGTTGAGCCCAGGCCAGGCCAACCTGCCCGGTTCGGAGATCTAGCGAACTCAACAATTGGCGCGCGTTGAACCTTTGGCACATGGCTCCCGGTCGCGAGCGAAGCCATTGTGGGTTCGTCCGAATCGTAAGGCGAAGCGCCACCGCGCCGGCGGCAGGGCAGCGCACGTCGCTTCGCACGTTAGTCCCTGCCGGAGCTCACCTATGGATGATGCACAGCCGCTGGTGCTCGTCGTCGACGACGACGAGTCCATTAGACGTTCACTTCGCTGGCTGCTCGTTTCGGCCGGCTATTCCGTCGCGACGTTCAGCTCCGGCACCGACATGCTGGAGCATCGGCCGCCGGAACAGCCTGCCGTCCTTTTGATGGACGTCCGAATGCCGGACATGACCGGCCTCGAGGTGAAGGAACAGCTATCGAAAATGGGGCGCGACATTGTGACCATCTTCATCACCGGTCACGACGACGTCGCGATCAGCGTCCAGGCGATGAAGAGCGGTGCCGAAGACTTCCTGCTCAAGCCGTTCGACGAGACAACGGTGCTCGATGCGGTGGAGCGGGGCCTCACGCGTCAGCGCGCTCGGTTGCACGAGAGCCACCAGGTCGCCGCCATCGGCGGGCGTTACGAGACGCTCACTCCGCGAGAGCACGAGGTCTGCGATCGTGTCGTCGCCGGGCGCCTCAACAAGCAGATCGCCGCCGAACTGGGGATGTGCGAGCAGACGGTGAAGGTCCACCGGTCGCGCGTCATGCGGAAGATGAACGCGGACTCGCTCGCGGACCTCGTTCGCTCGATCGATCTGTTCCATCGGCTTAGCAGCCGACGGAGCCGGGCCGATTCGCCTGTCGCGCTGACGGCCGTCGTGGATGGCCCCGGTCACTCCGCTCCCACGTACTCCGTGTTCTCTCAACCCGGCGCACGCCAAGTGGCACACGCCGACTGATCACCGCCTCGGGCGGCCATACGCTCACGTCATGGCACCGTGAAGCCCGTCCAGCGCACACCGCCCGAGCAGCTCAGCCGATGGGTCGCCATCGTGGACGACGACCCCTCCGTACGCTCAGCGCTCGCCCGAGTGCTGAGAACCGCCGGCATCGCCGTCGAGACGTACGCGAGCGCCCATGAGTACCTCAGCGCGTCGCTCGACCGCGAGCCGGCCTGTCTCGTGCTCGACGTCCATCTCGGGGGCATGACTGGATTCGACCTCCACGACCGCCTCCTCGCATCGGGCTCCGCGGTTGCCGTGGTGTTCATTACGGCGCACGACGAGGTTCCGACCGACGAGCTCGAGCGCCGCGCTGGCCCGGACGGATACCTCCGCAAGCCGTTCGATGGCGATCAGCTGCTCGCCCTGGTGCGCCGCGTCGCGCACACCTCCAAACAGTAGCGTTGGGTCATCGGAGCGACGCGAGGGATCGCGATCATCGACATAGAGGGCCTCTCCGCGACACTCGCGATTCCTCGCCGCGCTCGGAATGACAGGTCAGAACGTCTTGATCCGCCCGCGGTCGATGTCCTTGAGAAGCGACTTGAGACGGTCTCGCACGCCCTCGATCTCGTACGACGTGAGGCCGAGCTGCAGCGTCGATCCCTTGCGACGGATTCCCTTGTCCGCATCGAGGTTCGGACCCGGCGCAGTCGCCACGTAATCGTCACCTCTGCGCTCGAACTGGGCCACGACGCCGAGCGCGGTCGTCAGGTTCGCCTCGTTGATACTCCGTAGCCGCGCGACGGTCGGGGCGGACACGCGTTCGACACGCATTCGCTCCCAGTCCGTGCCGCGATTGCTCGGTGGGCTATTGAACGCCACGCCGTTGTCCACCGCGAACAGCCTCGGGTTCGCCGAGTCCGCCGACAGCAACATGTTGCCCTTGTTGGCGTCCCGGTGGCGAATGAGATACGTGAGGATGTTCAGATCGCCGAGATGACGCGCGTAAACCGAGTCGCGATTGGCACGCTTCGGATCGAAAACGCCATCCGCCGTCACCCCCATCGTCCAGTACTGTAGCTCCACCAGCACGGCCGGGGAATCGTCGAACGTTGGCTCACCCTTGAGCCCCGCCGACGCGGCGAATACGCTCTGCGGAACCATGCGAAGTGCCGTCGGCGGCACGACGTAATCGCGCTCGCCGAGAAACAGCTTCTGAAGCTCGTAGGCGGCCGCCTCGTACCTCGGTTGATTGTTGAACGCCTCACCGCCAGCGGGCGCGATCGCCCATTTCACCTCGATGGCCGTGGTGTCGTTGAACGCGAGGAGCACGTGCTCCGTCCGGTCGCCCTTGAACCGCGAGCCCTGGCTCGCGACGGGCTTGAGCGCGCTGTCGCGCAGGTACGCTTCGACTCGAGCCGCCGGCATCCCGATGTTCCCGTCCTGAGACACCAGGACGTGAATGGGCAGCCCCGCAGCAGCGAGCGTGCATGTGATGAGGAGGGGATATCTCATGGTGGCGGTGCCTGTTGGTCGAGACCCCGATCGACGATTGGAGCACGTATGGGGCGGGAGTCGGGGACCACGTCGCGTACCGCGAGCTCGACGAGCCAGCGGAGTCGAGCGGCCATCCCTCGGAGCAGCGAAACCGCGAGGTCCGGGTGATCGTGCAGCAGGTCGCGAAGGTCGCGACGCGTCAGGCGCAGCAAGCGGCTCTTTCGCACCACCCGGACGTCGAGACCGATCGGCGCGTCGTCGAGGATCGCCAGCGCCCCCACCGCTTCACCCGCTCCGACGGAGCGCGTCGATCGACCAGGCCGCTCGCCGCGAAGCTCGCCGTCGATCACCACGTACATCGCATCGGCCTTCTCGGTACCGCGCAGAAGGAGCGCGCCGGCATCGGCCTCCACCTCCTTGGCGAGGAGCGCGATGCGCGCGAGATGATGGCTTGGCGTGTCCGAAAATACCTCCACCCGCTGGAGCAGAAACACACGTTCGATGACTTCCATTGCCTCAGGTCCTCCTCCGGTGTCCAGATAGGTGGCGCACTGCGCGACCCATGGATCCTCGTCACGCCGGAGCGTCGCGATCACATCCGCTCGGCCGCTCGAGACGCCACGCACGTCGTAGTCGGGTGAAGCGCGAAGGATCGGATCGAGTCTTCGCACCACTTGGCGGCTCGCCGATTCCTCGATCAGCTCCAGCGCCTCGGCGCGACGTCGGTCATCGCTGCCCGTGATGGCGCGATAACACCCGTCGACGACTCGAGGCTCGTGAATCACGGCGATCCCGTCGAAGACCGCGGCCTGCCGCGTTTGCCAGGCTTCGGTGATCGACTTCCGTAGCAGTTGATCGTGGTCGCCATTCGTCGTCGCACCCACTACCGCTCCGGCAGCGGCATACCGCTCGGCCGCGCCGAGATGCTCGGTGACGATATCGTGCACCACGGGTGTCTCGACATTCGTGTCGGGATGGTCGTCGTGCAGTCGCCGGAGTGCGTGCAGCGCGTCGGTCCGCAGCGCCAGCTCGAGACCTCCATCGGCCGCGGCGCCGAGCAGTGCGGCGGCCGCCTCGTGAGTGCCGGATTCGCGCAACCCGTGCACGGCGCGGCGGCGCGCGCTCAGATCGCTGCCCGCATCGCGAAGTGTGGAAACGAGGGCCGGCACCTCGCCGTCAGCGTCGCTCGCCAGCGGTCGCTGCCTAACGACTACCTCCTCCCCGGTGTCGCGGAGCACCGCCGCGAGCAGGTCCGGCTCCAGCTCGGGCACTCGAAGACCACTGGCGAGCGCTCGCACGTACGCGCGCCGCTCGGCGACGGCGGCGCCGAGCCACAGGACCGAGAGCGCCACTGCCGGCCAGGCCAGCCGCGATGCGCCCACCGCCGCGATCAGCACGAAGATCACGCCTGCGCTGAGCGCCTTCGCCAAACCGCTCTCGAGACCCACGTCGATCAGCGGTTTCGCCCGCACACGAATCGCATCTGACACGGGCATGTACAGGATCTCGCGGCCCGTGCGTTCGGCCGAATAGCGAAGGGTGGTTTCCGTCCCCTTGGCAAACGCCGCGGGGCCGAGGCCACCTCGCAAGCCAAGGAACAGGTTCGCCGCGACCATGCTCGCGGGGAGCATGAGGAGCGCCGCGCCAATCCCCCACTGGGCGAGCGCCGGTCGAATCGCCGCGGCCGCAATCAAGGGCAACCACTGAGTCGCCGCGGCGAACTTTCCCTGAAACGCGCTGATCGCGTCACGGTCGCCAAGCGTCGCCGTCGCGACATTGAACTGGTAGTCGACCAGTTGTTTCACGAGCACCGTGATGACGACCGTCGCCGCGATGAGCTGCACCTGCCGGTTGCCGAGCACCTCGCGAAGCGATGCCCGATTCTCGTCGGACACAACCCGCACGTGCGGTTGCCGCTCGGAGCCCGCGTCGCCCAGCACCAGCGGGATCGCCGCGGCAAATGCCGCCGTGAGCACGGCCGCCACGACCAGCAGATTCGCCACACCGATCACGGGCGAGAGGAACCCGGTGACGGCACCGCCCACAGCCGCACCGATGGACCCGGCGGCGACGATCAGCGGAAATGCGGTCTTCGCGCTGCGAGGATCCAGCAGGGTGTTGGCCGCGAGGAAAAACTGCGAGACCAGGATTCCGGCAAAGAGGTCGTGCCAGGCGTAGAACAGAATCCCGAACACCAAGCCGCCTGGGAAGGCGGCGCGAAACATGAGCAGATTCGCCGCGAACACGGCGGCGATGGCGGGCGTTAGGCGCTGCTGCGGAACGCGGGCGGCGAGGCGGCCGAACGGGACGACGGCGAGCGCAACGAGCGCGCTCGCCACGTACACCTTGTAAAAGCCCTGTCCTCCGAGAGCGCCGAGGACCAGTGCGTTGCGAACCGGATGAAGCATCCCCACCGCGCACACGACGAGCAGATAGAGCGAGGTGAGGGCGGCAACGCGCGATCGAATCATTCGCTCACCGGTCGGATTCGGCGCTTCCCGCGTCGCTCGAAGGGGGCGTTCACGCAGCAGAGTGTCGGGCCTTTCCGAGGCCGGACATTGGACTTTGGGCTAGCGACCTGGTCGGGCCGGTTCGCTCTCTCCGAGGTAGCCGAGGCTGGCGCCCCCGTCTCGCGCCGTCTCACCGTCTCACGCGGTCTCGCGCCGTTTGAGCTGATGGCTGATGGCTGATGGCTCGAACTGGATCCAAGGTGTAATGGCCGCCCCACGGCAACGTGCTCATCGTGGCCCTATCCGATCATGTCAC